>OLPV01000080.1_pt1 | contig 92768 bp, 103 predicted proteins | sample 1671961 | NCBI WGS metagenome assembly OLPV01 (sample SAMEA3136630, study PRJEB25190) | human gut metagenome | biome: human gut; feature: human-associated habitat; material: faeces | place: Austria | collected 2013 | reverse complement strand
GGAAACACTGATCCGTTGCTACCGGAATCGGTGATCCGATGAAGCGGAATTTGCAATAACCGCCTGTGTCGAGTTCTCCATCTCCATTATCTGAAATAACAGTTCCTTGCACGATTTGAATAATTATCTTCCCATCTCTATGATTGATTGCGTCAGCACTTCTTTCATAATCTGCTTGACTCTTGATGAAGTACGTCTCTGTCTCAAACTCTGTTGTCTTTGTTGCATCAGTTGTTACTATGCTACTTCCTGTCAGCATCATACCACATACAATATACAACTATGACGAATGGTGTCGACTGGTGGAACGCCACGGGAAGAAGATGTTAAAAAAATACATCTGCCGGAAAATTAGAAAAGTAGTTCGGTTCATGTCGGTGGTACTTGTCATGTATCTGGTTTACGCATTGTGTTATGCAGTAGCTTATCAGATTAGATTCTAAGGAGGTCAGTAGCTATGAAGTTAGAGGATGTTTTAACAATCGTATATGGATTATTACTGAAGCCGATAGGTCAGCAACAACGGTATTATTTCCGAATGAATATTAAAGGGAGAGGAAAAGAAAATGTATGTACTTAAAAATGGAAAGAACTTTTATATCAGAATAGAAAATGGAAGTGTAATTAAGACACCAAAGTTTGTAGAAGCTACCAAATTCAGAAACACAGAAACCGTTCAGACAGTAATAGATTTGAAACCAGGGCAATTACATTCTTATCGAGTGTGTGATGTATACAATAAGATTGTTTACCCAAAGGGAAGAACAAGAGTCATCTATACTCCAAGGGAAAGAAAAATGATCTATCACAAAGCAGAAGGCAGATGTCAGTTATGTGGATGTAAGATTACATATGATGAAATGTCATTAGATCATATCGTACCGCTTGCGATGGGAGGAGAAGACAGCCTTGAAAATTTACAGGCAACTTGTGAACCTTGCAATAGTCATAAAAAAGCATTGCTGCCGGAAACTTACTTTGATAAGGTAAATCGGACTTTTATATTCCAGATGAATAAGAAGTATTCACATAATCTGTTGTGGAAGTTGTCTAAGCTGTTCATAGGAAGACTGGAAAAACAGGTTTAGAAGTGAAAGTACCGGCAGGAGAAATCTTGTTGGTGCTTTTAAGGGAAAAACTTTTGTGTTATACTATATTTGTCACAGTATATCTTGTGATAGATATAGAGAAAGCGAGGACAAAATGTTGGCTTTAAAACAGACGATTAAAGATATATCAAAGGCAAAAAAAATTACACAGTTAGAAATGGCAGAAGTTTTAGGAATAAGTAAACAGAACTTCAGTAATAAAGTACAGCGAAACACATTTTCTCCTGATGAACTTGTAAAGTTAGCCGATAGTTTAGGAATGGAGTTGGCTTTTATAGATAAGAATGCAGATATAAAAAATGGAGAGAAATTTATTATATCAGGACAGGAATAAGCAAATTTTAGCAAAATCAAAAAATCGAGGTCGAAAATTCCCCATAAAATAAGGGTTTCTGAGACTGAATTTTCCGATGAAACCGGGTTTTCATTTCAAACAGGAAGGGAGTTGAAAATATATGGATAATCGAATACATGATATTGTATTAAAATTTTCACAGCAAGTAAAAAAGCTCTTAGGGCAGAAATTAGACAAAGTTATTTTATATGGTTCGTATGCTCGTGGAGATTATAATGAGCATTCGGATATAGATATTATGATTCTTACAACTCTGACAGATGAAGAGATTGAAAAAACAGAGCCGATGTTATTTGATTTAGCTTTTGATTTTCAAATGGATTACGGGGTAGATATAAGCGTAGTAGTGAAAAATAAAGACCAATTTGAATATTGGTTGGGAGCATTACCGTTCTATAATAATGTTAAGAAAGAGGGCATCGTGCTATAAATGGATGAAGGGTTACCACTAAATCCTATTTTATAATTGTTATTGACGTACAGAATATTGTACGTTATAATATAAGTACAGAAAACTGTACGGAGGTGGAATCTATGTTAGCGGTTAATTATACAAATTTAAGAGATAATATGAAAAGCTATATGGATCAGGTAACAGATGATTATGAAACAATGATTGTTACTCGTAAGAACAATAAAAATGTTGTTATGATGTCAGAAGAAGCTTATAATAATTTGATGGAAAATGTTTATGTTATGGGAAATAAGGCTAATTATGACTGGTTAATGGAGTCTAAGGCACAGTTAGAAAAAGGAAATTTTGCTTCTCATACGTTATCTGAGGTAGTTGATGATGAATAAGGTGTTTACTGATAATGGCTGGGAAGATTACACTTATTGGCAGACAGAAGATAAAAAGACTTTAAAAAAAATCAATAATCTTATAAAAGATATTGACCGAAATGGAAATGAGGGAATAGGAAAACCTGAACCATTAACAGGAAATCTGACAGGATTTTGGAGCAGGAGAATTAACGACAAGGACCGATTGATTTATAAAATTGATGACAAAAATATTTATATTTTATCATGTAGATATCATTATAATGATAAATAATAACAAGCACTGACGGGAAAGATAGAATTTTCTGTTAGTGCTTTTCTTTGTCCTGTTGCCGTTCGTGAATTTCTGATAGAGTCTTTTCCGGAGAAGCTTTATCCCACTGCTGCCTGATTGTTTCATGCTGTAGCTGTGTAATCCGGCGATTCAGATAATCATTTGTCCAATTCATGAGGAATCCAGGAACAATAGGTAAATGCTGAATTACGGAAAAGAAAATATCTTCTAATCGTGATTTTATGTTCATAACAAAGTTCTCCTAAAAATTTTGATGTCTGGTGAGAAAAAACGCATTCAACAGACAATATATATTATAGATGTAGTAGTCCAAAATCACAATAAAATATTCTGGTCGTAATCTCTAACAGAATACGAAGTATCCTTAATTTACGGGCAGAAAAAATATTTGGATAAATGGAATGCATCTAATACGAAGTAAGAGTGTAGAAATAACGACATTTTTAGAAGGGAAGAATGATAATGAACAAAAAGACAAGAGCATTAACTGAGGAGCAGTACCGGAAGATTATCACAACAATCAATGAGGGATTTGTTACCGCAGCCGGAGAACGAGTAAAGCCAAACAACAGAATTGCAACAGCACTTACACTTGAAGCAAATTTGGGATTGCGGATCAGTGACATCTTGCATCTGACCATCAATCAGATTGTAAAGGATGGTGACAGATATAGACTGGATTTGGTGGAGCAGAAAACAGGGAAGAAAAGAGAGTTTACAGTTCCGACAGAGATTTATATTTATATTCAGAATTATGCACTTGAAAATAATATCAATCCAAGAGCTAAGTTATTCCAGATTACAGAACGAACAGTGCAAAGACATTTGAAGATGGTATGTGATTCTTTGGGATATGAATACATAAGCACACATAGTTTTAGAAAATTTTTTGCAAGCAGTATTTACAAAGACAACGGATGTGATATCAATTTGGTTCGTGTTCTGTTGCAGCATTCCAGTGTGGTTACAACGCAACGTTATATTGGTGTGCAGCCGCAGGAGATTGAAAATGCATTACAGAAACATATCAATCTATTGTAGATATCTATATATAGAAAAAACTGATTCGTAGAAAGGAAGATAATTTATGATGGAGCAGCAGTTACAAAATAAGTTGGATGAATATTACAATCGTGGTATTCAGCATGGAATCAGAATGATGAAAGATAAGATGCTTCTGGCTTGTAGAAGAGGAACACCGATTGAAATTGACGGAAGAGTTTATTATATCAGAAGTGATCTGGATAACCTAAAGGAGATTATGGAGAGGGAGTGTAAAATATTAAGGGTGTGAATTTTTGCATAGAAAACATATGAAATTGTGATACACTGAATATGGAAACAATATTTGATTAAAAAGATCACAGGAGAAATATACATATGAAAAAAGCAACATTAGAAGCAACCGATGAAAATATTTTACAATCCATTCAAGAACAAACAGGAACAGCAAGAAATACTGAAATAATGGAGTTTATCAAAGCATTAGATCTTATTGAAGAAAATGTTTTTATTAGTCTTGATGCAAGATGGGGAGAAGGTAAAACGTTTTATGTCCGTCAGATAGAAAAGACATTGGAATATCAAACTTTGAAAAAATTCGGAACGGATGATAATAAAAATAAATATGAAGAGATGAAACCATATTTTGAAAAGACTGTATTGGAAGATATCAAATTGGAAAATTCATATTTGCCAGTATATTATAATGCTTGGCTATATGATAATCATTCGGATCCGTTGATGTCATTACTTTATGTAATTATAAAAAAATGTGGTCTTTGGATTGATTCTAAACTGGTAAAAGATAAAACGGATAAATTAAAAGATATAATTAAATCTATACAAGTGAATTTGGGAATATTTTCAATAAATGGAGATAAAGTAATAGATGCTTTTTCAGAAAAAAATATTTTTGAGGATATTCAGTTAGCTGAAGATATTAGAAAAAGTGTAAAAGAGATTTTTAATCAAGTAATAGAAGAACAGACACAAAAATTAGTTATTTTTATTGACGAATTGGATAGGTGTAAGCCAAGTTATGCGTTGGAAATGTTGGAACGTATAAAACATTATTTTGATGATAATAGAATTATATTTATTGTGTCGGTAAATAAGGAGCAACTGACACATACTATATCAAACTATTATGGAAATGGTTTTGACTCGACTGGATACTTAAATAAATTTTTTGATTATGAGATTTATTTACCTCCGGTACAGACAATTGATAAGACTATTGGGAATTCTAATATCAACCAATATTGGTTGAGGACAATATCAAATGCACTTGTTAAATATTATCGATTATCATTGAGAGATACTTTGATTTTCAAACAAAGGATAGAACAATTTAAAGACGATGAGATGATATTTAATAATAATTTGCATTTTTCTGCAAGAGGATATTGTATGTCACTTTTTATTCCATTGTTGATCGTTTTACAAATGAAAGATATAGAAGAAGCAAGAAAATTTGAAGATGGTGAAAGTGAGCTTTTTGAAATATTAGAAAATATTCCAGAAGTAAAGGAATATTTTGATGCGTATGGTGATAATGGGTTTGAGAAAATAAAAGCAGTATATAAATTTGTTTTTAAAGAAGAAAATGAAAGTATATTAAAAAAGGTAAATTTGGGTATTGCAGATGTTGGAAGAAATGTAAAAAAAGAGTGTTTTCGGCAGATGGGATTAAGAAATATATAAATAGAATAAGGAGCTGTCGGTAAATAACGTTTTTTAGAGCTGACAGCTCCTTCCTTTTTCCTAATTTTCCTAAATCTGCTAAATATTATTGATTTTTACGGTCATGTCTAGTAGAATTGGTTTAGTAATGCTGGGAGGTAACAGTATGAAAGAAATAACAAAAGTTGTTGTCGATGCAATGGGCGGAGACAACGCACCGCATGAGATCATCAAAGGTGCGGTCGAGGCGGTCGGGAAGTCAGATGCGATCCATGTGATCCTGGTCGGAAAAGAAGATGTCATCAATCAGGAACTTTCCGGGTACACATATAATAAAGAACAGATTTCGGTTGTTCATACATCGGAAGTAATTGAGACAGCAGAACCGCCGGTTATGGCGATCCGTAGAAAGAAAGACTCATCCATTGTGGTAGGTCTTAAGATGGTGAAGGATAAAGAAGCTGACGCTTTTGTTTCAGCAGGAAGTTCCGGTGCGGTTCTTGCCGGGGGACAGCTTCTGGTTGGACGTATCAAAGGGGTGGAAAGACCACCGCTTGCACCGCTGATCCCGACAGAAAAAGGATTCTCCATTTTGATCGACTGTGGGGCGAATGTAGATGCAAGACCTTCACATCTGGTGCAGTTTGCCAAGATGGGTTCGATCTATATGGAACATATTATGGGAGTCAAGAATCCGAAGGTTGCGATCGTCAATATCGGAGCTGAGGAAGAAAAGGGTAATGCCCTGGTCAAGGAGACTTTTCCTATGCTGAAAGAATGTAAGGATATTAACTTTATCGGAAGCATTGAAGCGAGAGAAATCCCTCACGGACAGGCAGATGTTATCGTCTGTGAAGCATTTACCGGCAACGTGATCCTGAAACTCTATGAAGGAGTAGCATCGGTTCTTGTAAGCAAGATTAAAGGTGGTATGAAGCAGAATCTCCGCGGCATGATCGGTGGACTTCTGGTTAAGCCGGTGCTGAAAAAGACTATGAAGGATTTTGACGCAAGTGAGTACGGTGGAGCACCACTGCTTGGACTCACCGGTCTGGTAGTAAAGACACACGGCAGTTCCAAGGCAAAAGAAGTCTGCAATTCAATTTTGCAGTGCGTAACCTTCAAAGAAGAAGGAATCAATGAAAAGATCAAAGAATGTATTCAGGCGGAAGAAAAATCCGCACAGGAATAAGCTCAGAAAGGATTAAGAATTATGGAATTTGAAAAACTGAAAGACATTATTGTTGATGTGATGGGATGTAACCCGGATGAAATTACGATGGACACTACATTTGTAGATGATCTGGGAGCTGATTCGCTTGATATTTTCCAGATTATTATGGGAATTGAAGATGCATTTGATATCGAAATTGAAAATGAAGATGCAGAAAAGATCGCAACAGTAGGTGATGCTGTAGAACAGATCAAGAACGCTGTTAACTAGGGAAAATGATTACAGGGGACATCCCCATTTTTGGGGAGTGTCCTTTTTTAAAATTGGAGGAGCAATCATGAGCAGAAATGTAAAGGAACTGGAAGAAAAAATCGGCTACAATTTCAAGGACAGCCATTTGCTCAGACATGCTGTGACGCACAGCTCTTATGTGAATGAAAAGCATATGAAGAAGGCAGACTGTAATGAACGTCTGGAATTCCTTGGAGATGCTGTTCTGGAACTGATTTCAAGCGAATATCTTTTTTTCGAGAACCAGACAATGCCGGAAGGAGAACTGACTAAGTTAAGAGCGAGCATGGTATGCGAGAAGGCACTTGCATTTTGTGCGCGGGATCTGGAACTTGGAAGTTATCTGCTGCTTGGGAAAGGTGAGGACGCGACCGGTGGAAGATTCAGAGAGTCTATTACCTCGGATGCATTGGAAGCACTGATTGGTGCGATTTATCTGGATGGTGGTTTTGCTAATGCGAAAGAGTTTATTTTAAAATATATTTTAAACGACCTGGAAGGGAAACGGCTCTTTTATGATAGCAAGACTATCCTGCAGGAAATGGTACAGGGCGGTCAGGAAAAAGGAATTGTCTACCAGCTGGTAGGAGAAGAGGGACCGGACCACAATAAATCCTTCCGTGTAGAGGTTGTGATCGGCGGAGAAGCCTTTGGATGTGGTATCGGAAGAACCAAAAAGGCTGCCGAACAGGAAGCGGCTTATCAGGCAATCCTGAAGCTGAAAGAAGGAAAGGTACAGTAGTAGGTGAGGCATGTATTTAAAAAGTATTGAAGTACAGGGATTCAAGTCTTTTGCAAATAAGATTGTCTTTGAATTTCATAACGGGATCACCGGAATCGTCGGACCGAACGGAAGTGGGAAAAGTAACGTGGCGGATGCCGTCCGCTGGGTACTCGGAGAGCAGAAGGTGAAGCAGCTCCGTGGAGGTACGATGCAGGATGTTATTTTTTCCGGCACGGAAAACCGGAAACCCCTCAGCTACGCATCGGTTGCGATCACACTGGATAATTCAGATCACAAACTCCCGGTGGAGTTTGAAGAGGTTAAAGTCACAAGAAAGTTGTACCGTTCGGGGGAAAGTGAATATCTGATCAACGGCAGTGTCTGCAGGCTCAAAGATATCAATGAGATGTTTTATGATACAGGTATCGGAAAAGAAGGATATTCGATCATCGGACAGGGACAGATTGACAAGATCCTGAGCGGTAAGCCGGAAGAGAGACGAGAGCTTTTTGATGAAGCGGCCGGGATTGTCAAATTTAAGCGCCGCAAGGCGTTATCTCTTCGCAAACTGGAAGAAGAGCAGAGCAATCTGGTTCGTGTCAATGATATTTTGGGAGAGTTGGAAAAGCAGTTTGGTCCGCTTCAGAAACAGTCGGAGACAGCGAAGGAATATCTGAAAAAGAGAGAAGAACTGAAGCATTATGACATCAATATGTTCCTGGTGGAGATGAAACGTCTGAATGGGCAGATCCGGGAAAACGATGAGAAGCTGAAGATTGCGCAGGATGAACTCACTGAAGCCGGCAAAAAGCATGAAGATATGAAGGCACAGTATGAGAAGATCGAGCAGGAAGTAGATGAGATCGATGCCGGAATCGAGCATGCAAAAAGCCAGAGAAATGAGACAACACTTCTGAAGCAGCAGTTGGAAAACCAGATCGAGCTTTTAAAAGAGCAGATCAACAGTGTCCGTATGAATGATGAACACTATGAAAAACGCGCAAACGATATTCAGGCAGAGCTTGCAAACCGTGAAAGGCAGAAATCCGAACTGGAAGAAGAAAAAGCAGAGATCGACAGACATCTTGCAGCTGCATCTGAGAGACAAAAGCAGGCAGGAGAGGAGCTGACTGCCCTGCAGAGCCGGATTGCAGAGATGACAGTGGAGATTGAAAAGAATCAGAACGATATCCGTGAGCTTCTGAATAACCGTGCATCCACGAAGGCAAAGCTGCAACATTATGAAACGACGCTTGAACAGATCAAGGTACGCCGGGCATTGCTTTACAAACGTCTGGTAGAAGCGGAGAGTGATGTACAGAGGCAACAGGAACTTGCCGCGCAGTATACGGAAGAACTGAAGGCAGTATCAGGGAAGATCACGGATTCTGTAGAACAGATCAAAAACTATGAAACAGAGATTGCCGGACTGCAAAAAGAGATCGGACAGGCAAATGAAAACCTGCGAAACAGGCAGAATGCTTATCACAGGGAGTACTCTCGTCTGGAGTCTCTGAGGAACCTTACGGAGCGTTACGATGGTTATGGGAACAGTATCCGTCGTGTGATGGAGCAGAAAAGCCGTGAGCCGAAAATCCTGGGGGTTGTGGCTGATCTGATCAAAGTAGATAAAAAATATGAGACTGCGGTGGAGATCGCACTTGGAGGCAGTATCCAGAATATTGTTACTGCAGACGAAGAGACTGCAAAAAAAATGATTGGTTATCTGAAGCAGAACCGGTATGGACGTGCAACTTTCCTTCCATTGACAGCGATTCATGGGGGACAGGGATTTGCCAGGGCAGAAGCCCTTCGCGAGCCGGGGGTGATCGGCACGGCGGACAAGCTGGTAACGGTAGAAGATAAATTTACATCTCTTGCAGAGCATCTTCTTGGAAGAACTCTTGTGGCAGACAACATTGATACCGGGATCCGTCTGGCAAGAAAGTACCGTCAGTCCCTGCGTATCGTTACGCTGGAAGGAGATCTGATCAATCCTGGCGGAGCAATGAGTGGTGGAGCATTTAAGAATTCCAGTAATCTGCTCAGCAGAAGACGTGAGATTGAAGAACTGGAAAAGACGGTTGCGCGTCTGAAAACAGAACTCCAGAAATCGGAAGCAGAAGTTGCGGCCGCAAAGGAGAAGCGGACGGCGCTGTATGCAAAGGTGGAAGAAATCCAGCAGGAGTTGCAGAATGACTATGTGGTTCAAAATACTGCGAAGATGAATCTGGACCAGGTAAAAAGCCGTCAAAATGCGACCAGAGAAAATTCAGAAGGAATTTATGCGGAGCGCAAGAAACTGGAAGAACAGGTTCATGAGATCGAGGAAAACGAAGAATCGATCAAAATGGAGCTGGAGACCAGCCAGCAACTGGAGGACGAGCTGACACGCCAGATGGAAAGCTCACAGAAGTGGCTGGAAAAAGAGCGTGAGGCAGAAGCGGCAGAAGTGCGCAAAAATGAAAATATTCACCTCAGTTTTGCTGCATTGGAGCAGAAAAAAGATTTTATCGAGGAGAATTTTGTCCGTATCCGGGAAGAGATGGGAAAATTCCAGGAAGAGCTTGCCGCTTTAAATGCAAGCAAAGGAGAGAATCACGGTGAAATAGAGCAAAAGGAAGCACAGATTACCGAGATTCGGCAGACGATAGAGAATTCAAAGGAATTATTTGAGGAAATCAACAAAGAGATCGAAGAATCGCAGAAAAAGCGGGAAGAACTGAATCAGAAGCATAAGGCATTCCTGAAAAAGCGAGAAGATCTGGCAGCCCATATGGCAGAGCTTGATAAAGAATCCTTCCGGCTTACCAGCAAGAAAGAAGGCTACGAGGAAGCTTTGGAAAAGCAGATCAATTATATGTGGGAAGAGTACGAACTGACGTATAATCATGCACTGGAAATCCGGGATGAGAGTCTGACAGATCCTGCCGAGATGCGAAGGCGGATCCAGGAATTAAAGACGGAGATCCGGAAACTCGGATCGGTGAACGTCAATGCGATCGAAGATTTTAAAAATCTTTCCGAGCGGTATGAATTTATGAAAACGCAGCATGATGATTTGGTAGAGGCAGAAGCAACGCTCAAGAAGATCATTGAAGAGCTGGACGAGGCGATGCGCAAGCAGTTTACTGAGCAGTTTGTGAAGATCAGCCAGGAGTTTAATCAGGTGTTTAAACAACTGTTCGGTGGTGGAAAAGGAACTCTGGAACTGATGGATGATGAGGATGTGCTGGAAGCCGGAATCCGGATCATTGCGCAGCCGCCGGGTAAAAAACTTCAGAATATGATGCAGCTTTCCGGTGGAGAAAAGGCGTTGACGGCGATTTCGCTGCTGTTTGCAATCCAGAATCTGAAACCTTCCCCGTTTTGTCTGCTGGATGAGATCGAGGCGGCACTGGATGATTCTAATGTCACGAGATTTGCACAGTATTTGCACAAGCTGACGAAAAATACACAGTTTATCGTCATTACACACCGTCGCGGTACGATGACAGCGGCAGACCGGCTGTATGGGATCACTATGCAGGAAAAAGGGGTATCAACGCTGGTATCTGTGGATCTTCTGGAAGATGAGCTTACAAAGTAGTGGATAGGAGGATATGATGGCAGAAGAAAAAATGGGATTTTTTAAGCGTCTGGTAGCAGGACTTAACAAGACGCGCGATAATATCGTGTCTGGAATGGACAGTATTTTTCATGGATTTTCAAAGATAGATGAGGACTTTTATGAGGAACTGGAAGAGGTTCTGATCATGGGAGATCTGGGGGTAAAAGCAACTTACGCGATTCTTGATGATCTTCGTAAAAAAGTAAAAGAACAGCATATCAAAGAGCCGATTGAGTGCAGACAGCTCCTGATCGACAGTATCAAAGAGCAGATGGATGTAGGCGAGACAGCTTATGAATTTGAAAACCAGACTTCTGTTGTTCTGGTGATCGGAGTAAATGGAGTCGGAAAGACGACTACTATCGGAAAACTTGCCGGTAAGATGAGAGGTCAGGGCAAGAAAGTTGTGCTTGCTGCAGCAGATACTTTCCGTGCAGCTGCGGGCGATCAATTAAAGGAATGGGCACATCGTTCGGATGCAGATCTGATCGGCGGACAGGAAGGAGCAGATCCGGCAGCCATCGTTTATGATGCGGTAGCGGCTGCAAAAGCGAGAAAGGCAGATATCCTTCTGGTGGATACAGCCGGAAGACTTCACAATAAAAAGAACCTGATGGAGGAACTGAAGAAGATTAACCGTGTGCTGGAAAGAGAATATCCGGAAGCATACAGGGAAACTTTGGTCGTTCTGGATGCAACGACCGGACAGAATGCACTTTCACAGGCAAAGGAATTCAGTGATGTTGCGGATATTACAGGAATTATCCTGACTAAGATGGATGGAACGGCCAAAGGTGGAATTGCAGTTGCAATTCAGGCAGAGCTTGGAATTCCTGTTAAATATATAGGTGTCGGTGAGACAATCGATGATCTGCAGAAATTCGATTCCGACGAATTTGTACAGGCATTATTTACAACAGAAGAAAAGAAGGAAGAAGGAGAAGAATAATAGTATGCTGACATTGGAAAAATTTGAAGAAGCAAGCGAGATTGTAAAACGTGTGACACGTCCGACAAAGCTTATCTACAGTGAGTATCTCAGTAGCCAGACCGGGGGAAAGGTCTATTTGAAACCGGAAAATATGCAGTACACAGGTGCATACAAATTAAGAGGAGCTTATTACAAGATCAGCACACTTTCTGAGGAAGATCGTGCAAAAGGTCTGATCACAGCTTCAGCAGGAAACCATGCGCAGGGTGTGGCATATGCGGCAAAAGCGTTTGGATGTAAGGCGACGATTGTTATGCCAACTGTCACTCCGCTGATCAAGGTAAACCGTACCAAGAGCTATGGCGCCGAGGTTGTTTTACACGGAGATGTCTATGACGATGCCTGTGCAAAGGCCTATGAGCTTGCAGAAGAGTACGGATATACTTTTGTACATCCGTTCGATGATCTGGATGTAGCTACCGGACAGGGAACGATTGCAATGGAAATTGTCCAGGAACTCCCGACCGTTGATTATATCCTTGCACCGATCGGGGGCGGCGGACTGATCACAGGTGTATCTACACTTGCGAAAATGCTGAATCCAAAGATCAAAGTGATCGGTGTGGAACCGGCAGAAGCAGCAAGTATGACTGCTGCAATCGAAGCAGGACATACCGTAACACTTCCAAGTGCCAACACGATCGCAGATGGTACAGCAGTAAAAAAAGTCGGGGAACAGAATCTCCCATACGTCATGGAAAATGTAGACCAGATCGTAACTGTAGAAGACGATGAACTGGTCGGAGCATTCCTTGATATGGTGGAAAACCATAAAATGGTAGTAGAAAACTCCGGTCTTCTTTCTGTTGCAGCTTTAAAACAGCTGGATCTGAAAGGTAAGAAAGTAGTATCTATCTTAAGCGGCGGGAACATGGATGTTATTACCATGTCTTCAGTTGTACAGCACGGACTGATCCAGAGAGACCGTATCTTCTCTGTATCGGTACTTCTTCCGGATAAACCGGGTGAACTGGTAAAAGTGGCACAGACGATTGCAGAAGAGCAGGGAAATGTGATCAAACTGGAACATAATCAGTTTGTAAGTATTAACCGGAATGCGGCTGTGGAGCTTCGTGTGACACTGGAAGCATTTGGAACCGATCATAAGAACCGGATCATTGCGGCATTGGAGGCAGCCGGGTTCAGACCGAAGCTGATCAGTGCGAAGTTATATTAGAATGTTTAAGAGGACAGTCTTATCCCCTGGTGAGGGATGAGGCTGTCTTTTTTTGAAAATAAGGTTGTTAGGCCGGGCGAGAAAAAGAATCTCTTCCAATCCAGGTTGTGCAAACCATTCCGATGAACCTCTGAAGGCGAAAATTATGTCAGCAGAGGCTTCCATAATTTTTGAGTTTCATCTCCATTGCACAAAATAGGATTGGAAGAGATTCTTTTTCTCGCTCGGCCAATGAACGGTATTGGTAAAAAGGGCAGGACTGCTTCATAGTGAGGGAGAGGGGATAGAGACTGCAAATGTGATTGGGTGCTTGTTAAAGACGGGAGATATAGATGGAAAAATATGGAAATTTAACCAATTAGCACTTTAATTGAATGAAATACTGGGTTAAAGTCACGAAATGAGGAAAATGGGGTTGACATCGAAGGTATAGTTGTATACAATAATACAAAAATACAGGTCAGGGAGTGACGGTTATGGAAAATAGAAAGGTTTATCTGGATAAGCATACAAATTTATTGCAACTTGAGGAGCATATGTACCCGCTGGTAGACGTGGACACACCGAATGTGTTCCGGAACCTGTTTCATTATGATGAGATTCCGAAGATTGCGTTTAATGATCGTATTGTACCGCACAGTATGCCGGATGAGATCTGGATCACGGATACGACATTCAGGGATGGACAGCAGTCGAGAGCACCCTATTCAACGGATCAGATTGTAACCATTTTCGATTATATGCACAGGCTTGGAGGTTCGCAGGGGAAGATTCGTCAGAGTGAATTTTTCTTATACAGCAAGAAAGACCGTGATGCCGTATATAAATGTATGGAAAGAGGTTATAAGTTCCCGGAGATCACAAGCTGGATCCGTGCAAATAAAAAGGATTTTGAGCTGGTAAAAGATCTGGGAATGAAGGAAACCGGAATTCTGGTAAGCTGTTCGGATTATCATATTTTTTATAAACTGAAGATGACAAGACGAGAGGCGATGGAACATTATTTGTCAGTTATACGTGAATGTCTGGAGACCGGTGTTAGTCCAAGATGTCATCTGGAAGATATTACCAGATCGGATATTTATGGATTTGTCATTCCATTCTGTCTGGAACTGATGCATCTGATGGAAGAATATCAGATTCCGGTGAAGATCCGTGTCTGTGATACAATGGGATACGGAGTCAACTATCCGGGGGCTGTGATTCCTCGTTCCATTCCGGGTATCATTTACGGACTCAGAGTACATGCAGGTGTACCGAGTGAACTGATCGAATTCCACGGACATAATGATTTTTACAAGGCAGTCAACAATTCAACAACGGCCTGGCTTTATGGAGCATGTGGTGTGAACTGTTCCTTGTTTGGAATCGGTGAACGTACCGGCAATACGCCGCTGGAAGCGATGATTTTTGAATATGCGCAGCTTCGCGGAACGCTGGATGGTATGGATACAACGGTGATTACTGAACTGGCAGAATATTATGAAAAAGAGATTGGATACCAGATTCCGCCGCGTACCCCGTTTGTCGGAAAGAATTTCAATGTTACCCGTGCGGGGATCCATGCAGACGGACTGTTAAAGAACGAAGAAATCTACAATGTGTTTGATACCGGCAAGTTTCTGAACCGTCCACCGCTGGTTGCTGTGTCAAATACTTCCGGTCTTGCAGGTATTGCACACTGGATAAATACATATTATCACCTGAAAAATGAGAAACAGGTAGACAAGAATTCCATTTTAGTTGTAGAATTGAAGAAGTGGGTTGACGCGGAATATGAATCCGGCCGTGTGACCGTACTCACAGATCAGGAACTAATCCGGGAGATTGAGAGAATCTGTGACGAAAAGGGGATTACAATCTAACGAAATTCAGGAGAGAGATAAAATGGAAGAGTATTCATTGAGAAGTCAGGTTTTTCAAACTATCAGAGATGACATTCTGAAAGGTAAGTATGAAGAAAATGACGAACTCAGGGAAGCAACATTGGGGAAGGAACTTGGAGTTAGCCGTACACCGGTAAGAGAGGCACTTAGACAGCTGGAACTGGAGGGACTGGTGAACATCATCCCAAATAAAGGAGCTTATGTTACCGGTATTTCCGATAAGGATGTACATGATATTTATATGATTCGTTCCATGCTGGAAGGATTATGCGTCCGTTGGGCAACAGAACATATTACACAGGAGCAACTGGAAGAACTGGATGAGATCATTCTTTTATCCGAGTATCATATGGATAAAGGACATTCCGATCAGCTGACAGAGCTGGATGGAAGATTCCATCAGATTCTGTATGAGGCATCACAGAGCAGGATTCTGGATCATGTGCTTTCAGATTTTCACAAATATGTACAGCTTGCAAGAAGGACTTCCGTTAAGACAGAAGAGCGTGCGATCAAGTCGATTGGTGAGCATAACGAGATCCTGAATGCCATCAAGGCGAAGGATGCGGAAAAAGCCGGCAATCTGGCAACGATCCATATTATGCATGTTATGGAGAACCTGCATATCGAAGAAAAATAGCCAAAAAGGAGACGAAGTTATGAGTAAAATTCAGATGACGACACCGATTGTTGAGATGGACGGAGATGAGATGACCAGAATTCTCTGGAAGATGATAAAAGATGATCTTCTTCTGCCGTATATCGATCTTAAGACAGATTATTATGATCTTGGATTGGAACACCGCAATGAGACAGATGACCAAGTTACAGTTGATTCGGCTAATGCAACAAAGAAGTACAAAGTAGCAGTCAAATGTGCGACCATTACACCGAATGCGGCAAGAGTAAAAGAATATGAACTCAAAGAGATGTGGAAGAGTCCGAACGGAACAATCCGTGCGATTCTGGATGGAACGGTATTTCGTGCTCCAATCGTGGTAAAAGGAATTGAACCATGTGTAAAGAACTGGAAGAAGCCGATCACGATTGCCCGTCATGCTTATGGGGATGTATATAAAGGAACCGAGATGAAGATTCCGGGACCTGGAAAGGCAGAGCTGGTCTACACGGCACCTGACGGAACAGAGACAAGAGAGCTGATCCATAATTTCGATGGAGCAGGTATTATCCAGGGAATGCACAATATCAATGCATCGATTGAAAGTTTTGCAAGAAGCTGTTTTAGTTATGCACTGGATACAAAGCAGGATCTTTGGTTTGCAACAAAAGATACCATTTCCAAAAAATATGACCATACTTTCAAAGATATCTTTCAGGAGATCTTTGATGCGGAGTATAAGAACCTTTTTGATGAAGCGGGAATTGAATATTTCTACACACTGATCGATGATGCGGTAGCCCGTGTAATGAAGTCAGAGGGTGGTTATATCTGGGCATGTAAGAATTATGACGGGGATGTGATGAGTGATATGGTTTCCTCAGCATTTGGTTCACTTGCCATGATGACATCTGTACTGGTATCACCGGAAGGCTTTTATGAATATGAAGCAGCACATGGAACAGTGCAGCGTCATTATTATAGACACCTGAAAGGGGAAGAGACTTCAACAAACTCTGTTGCAACAATTTTTGCATGGACAGGAGCTTTGCGCAAGAGAGGAGAACTGGATGGGAACCAGGAACTGATGGATTTTGCAGACCGTTTGGAAAAAGCAACGATTGATACGATTGAAGAAGGTTATATGACAAAGGATCTGGCAATGATCACAACTCTTCCGGAGGTACATGTACTGAACAGTGAAGGGTTTATTAAAGCGATTGCAGAAAGATTATAAAAAGAGCAGGGAATGCATGAAGGGCGTATCTCTGACAGGAAAATGGGAAGAACTGGCTTATTCAGCCAGTTCTTCCCATTTTTCATAGAGTTCTTCGAGTTCTGCTTCGTTTGCTGCTTTTTCTTTTGCCAGTTCCTGGCATTTAACAGAATTCGTATAGACTTCTTCCTGCATCATCAGTTCATCGATTTTACCATTACGTGTTTCCAGAACACCGATACGTTCTTCTGTTTTCTTCAGGTCGTTCTGCCTTTTACGGAGACGTGCCTGTTCTTCTTTCTGCTCCTGCCAGCTTAGTTTGGATTCGGAAACCTGCGCCGGTGCGTCTTCGGAAGCAGCTGTGGAAACAGCCGGGGTCAGAAGATCTTTTTTCTCCAGATAATAATCATAGTTGCCGATATAATTTACAAAGGTATTGCCGGTCAGTTCCAGAATACGGGTGGCAGTCTGGTTGATGAAATAACGGTCGTGGGATACATAAAGTATCGTACCGGTATAATCGTTCAGAGCCCGCTCAAGAATTTCCTTGGAAGTGATGTCCAGATGATTGGTCGGCTCATCGAGGATCAGAAAATTTGCATTGGAGAGCATCAGCTTTGCCAGAGATACACGTCCCCTTTCACCACCACTTAAATCACCGATCAGCTTGAAAACATCATCTCCGGTAAAAAGAAAAGCCGCAAGCATGTTCCGGATCTGTGTGTTGGTAAGTGTCGGATAATCATCGGAAATTTCTTCAAAGATCGTCTTATCCATATGAAGGACGTGGTGTTCCTGATCGTAGTAACCAATCTCCACATTGGCACCCAGTGTAAAGGAACCGCTGTCTGCCTGGATCACATTGTTCAGAATCTTGAGAAGCGTAGTTTTTCCGGTTCCGTTGTCGCCAATGATGGCTATATGTTCCCCACGCTTGATCTCGAAACTGATATCGGTGAAAAGTGTCTGTGGCGGAAAGGCTTTGCTTAATCCTTTGACAGAAAGGACATCATTGCCACTGACACGGGAAGGCTCCAGCTTCAGATGGATGTCAGTGTTGATCTCCATCGGTTTGTCTACAAGTGTCATCTTGTCCAACATTTTTTCCCGACTTTCGGCACGCTTGATGGATTTCTCACGGTTAAATGAACGGAGCTTTTCGATCACGGCTTCTTGATGTTTGATCTCACGCTGCTGATTCAAGTATTCTTTTAATCTGGCTTCTCTGAGCTGTTCTTTTTTAACAGCAAAATCAGAATAATTGCCCATATAAGTATGAAGCTGTCCCTGCTCGACTTCAATCACCTTTGTAACCACACGGTTCAGGAAATAGCGGTCGTGGGATACGATAAGAACAGCACCCGGATAATTCAGAAGATAGGTTTCCAGCCATGCGATGGAGTTCATATCCAGGTGGTTTGTTGGTTCATCCAGAAGCAGGACGTCAGGCTTGGTAAGAAGGAGTTTGCCAAGAGATACACGGGTCTTCTGACCACCGGATAAAGAATCTACGGGTTTAGTAAATTCTTCTTCTGTAAATCCGAGACCTTTTAGAACGCCGGTAAGCTCACTTTTATAGGCGTAACCGTCTGCGTGCTCAAATGCAGAAGTCAGTCTCTGATAAGTGGCAAGACGTGCTTCAAGAGCATCTCCGGAAAGAGACGGAAGCTCGATCTCGATTGTACGGATCTGCTTTTCCATCTCAATGACTTCGGCTTTTGCCGTGCGGACTTCTTCGTAAATGGTATTGCCGCTTTCCATCTCCTGATGCTGTGCAAGGTAGCCGAGAGTTTTGCCTTTGGTAAGAACAACCGTCCCTGCATCGGGAGAAAGCTGTCCTACGATCATCTTGAGGATCGTGGATTTGCCGGCTCCGTTAATACCTACAAGGGCAGCTTTTTCATGGTTCTCTATATGAAAGGATCCGTCTTTTACGATGACCTGATCCCCAAAACTTTTTGACAGATTATGACATGCCAGTATCATTTTTATATCCTCCTGTTAAAGTGGCAATTATGTTACTGCTCACAGTAACATAATTATAGCTGAAATACGACAAAAAACAACTATAAAATTTGACTTTTTCACTGGATTCTTATATAATTAAAAATAATGAGTCAAAAAATAGGAAGGTGGAAGTGAAAGTGGCATCAAGAGAAATATCTCAGGCAGTAATAAGGAGACTTCCGCGGTATTATCGTTATTTAGGGGAACTACTGGAGAGCGGAGTCGAACGGATATCATCCAATGAATTAAGTAAAAGAATGAAAGTAACTGCTTCACAGATCCGTCAGGATCTGAATAATTTTGGTGGATTTGGACAGCAGGGATATGGCTATAATGTAAAGTATCTTTATACAGAGATAGGTAAGATCCTTGGACTGAACGAGAAACATAAATTCGTTATCATTGGAGCAGGAAATCTTGGACAGGCACTGGCGAACTATGCAGCATTTGAAAATCGGGGATTTGTTTTAAAAGGGCTGTTTGACGTAAACCCAAGACTTGCCGGATTGACGATCCGTGGAGTTGAGATCCGTATGATGGATGAATTGAAGGATTTTGTGAAAGAAAACGATATTGAGATCGGGGTTCTTACGATTCCGAAGACAAAAGCAGTAGAGGTTGCCAATCTCCTGGTAGATAATGGAGTTAAGGCTATCTGGAATTTTGCGCATACAGATCTGAATCTGCCGGATAATATTATTGTGGAGAATGTTCATTTGTCTGAAAGTCTGATGAGATTATCTTATAATATCACCAGATACAATGAAGAACATGAAGAAAAGTAGGCAAAGCAGACCAGAAGGCAGAGGTGCAGGAAAGTTTTTTCCTGCACCTTTTTGAAAATTAAATGTATGGGAGACCGGATATGAAAGAAATACTGACAGCAGATCAGATGAGAAGATCGGATCAGAGAATGATACAGAAGATGCAAGTCCCGTCCCTTGTCCTGATGGAACGGGCGGCACTTCAGTGTGTGGCTGCGATGAAAGCAGAAGACATAGATTTGTCGAAAGCATTGGTCGTGTGTGGAAGTGGCAATAACGGTGGTGATGGATTCGCAATTGCAAGGATGCTCGTAGAAGAAGGAAATCATCCAGATGTAGTATTGGTCGGAAATTATGACCATCGTAGTGAAGAAACAAAAATCCAGATGAAAATTCTGGAAAATCTGGGAATATCTGTAGGAAACAGTTTGCCACAGAAAGAATATAGTGTTATTATAGATGCCGTATTCGGTATTGGCCTATCCCGTGAAATAAAAGGCAGATACGCAGAGGTGATTGATCAGATGAATCGGATGACTGCCTGTAAGGTGGCAGTTGACACTCCTTCAGGGATCCGTTCGGATGATGGAAAAGTGCTTGGAACGGCATTTAAAGCAGATCTTACAGTGACCTTTGCGTTTCAGAAGATGGGACAGATCCTATATCCGGGATGTGAGTATACAGGAAAGCTTGTTACAGCACCGATCGGAATTACCAGACCGGAGTTTTTTGCGGAAGAAGAAATCTGCATGGCACTTGAAAAATCCGATGTGCCGGCAATGCTGCCGCAAAGGAAACCGGATTCTAATAAAGGGACTTATGGAAAGGTTCTGATGATTACCGGAAGCAAAGGAATGTCCGGTGCAGCATATTTAAGTGCCAGGGCAGCATATCTTTTGGGAGCAGGTCTTGTCCGGATTTATACGGAGGAAAGTAACCGGGCAATCTTACAGGAACTTTTACCGGAGGCGGTAATGACGACCTATTCTCTGGATGAGACAGAATCATTTGAAGAACTTCCGGATTTGCTGGAATGGGCGGATGTGCTCTGTATTGGATGTGGACTCGGTATGGGACAGCATTCGGAGGAATTACTGAAAAAGGTGCTTGAGAATAATAAAACCCCGGCTGTTATTGATGCGGACGGACTGAACCTTCTGGCAAAGACCGATGAGTGGGGGATCGAACAGATTCGGATGAATCCTTCCGGATATGTACTTACTCCACATATGAAAGAAATGTCCAGACTGACCGGATACAGCGTACAGGAATTAAAAGACAACAGAAGAGAGCTATTAAGGAAATATACAGAAAAAGTCCATGCTGTCTGTGTACTGAAAGACAGCAGGACACTTGTGAAAGCGCCAGCGGGAAGGCTTATGATCAATACCACCGGTAATGCGGCAATGGCAAAGGCCGGATCGGGAGATGTGCTTGCAGGAATGATCACCGGACTTATGGCACAGCATATGAGACCGGATGATGCCGCTGTGCTTGGCGTTTATCTGCATGGTCTGTGCGGAGATCATGCCAGAAAAGAACTTGGCTCTTACAGTGTGCTTGCGGGTGATCTCTTGAAAATGCTCGGCAGAACACTTAAGGAATTGGAGGATATGACAGAATGAAGAAATACAGCAGACTGCGTGCGGTGATCGATCTGGATGCGGTGATGTATAACATGGAAATGATGCATGCAAATATAGAAAAAGGAACCAAGATGGTCGTGGTCATCAAGACAGATGGTTATGGTCATGGAGCGGTGCCGATTTCAAGAATGCTGGAAGATGTGGACTATGTCTGGGGCTATGCGGTCGCAACTCTGGATGAGGGTGTTGTACTCAGAAAAGCCGGCATTCAGAAGCCGATTCTTTGCCTGGGATGTATTTTCCCGGACCAGCTGGAAGAGATGATCCGTCATGAGATCCGCATGACAACCTACAGCTATGAGCTTGCGAAGCTTGCGGATGAGACCGCATACCGTATGGGGAAGAAGGCATATCTGCACATTAAGATCGATACAGGAATGTCAAGACTTGGCTTTCCGGTAGCGAAAGAAAGTGTAGAGGAGATCCTTAAGATCGGCAGACTTGTTTATACGGATTGCGAAGGAATGTTTACCCATTTTTCAAAGGCAGATGAGACGGATAAGACCACGACACTGGAACAGATCCGTGCTTTTTTGTGGATGAAAGAACATCTTGCAGCAGAAGGTATGGAATTTACTTATTATCACTGTGCAAACAGTGCAAGTATCATTGATATGCCAAAGCTTGGAATGAATCTGGAGAGAGCCGGGATTTCTACCTATGGACTGTATCCGTCAGATGAAGTCAATAAGGAGGCAGTTCCACTCCGGCCGGCAATGGAGCTGATCGCGCATGTGACTTATGTGAAATGGATTGAAAAGGGTACGGAAGTCAGCTACGGAGGCACCTTTGTTGCCCCGAAAAGGATGCAGATCGCCACGATCCCGACGGGATATGGAGACGGATACCCACGAAGTCTTTCCAACAAAGGATATGTTCTGATCCATGGTCAGAAGGCACCGATCCTTGGCAGAGTCTGTATGGATCAGTTTATGGTAGATGTGACCGGAATTCCGGATGTGAAATTTGGTGACAGGGCAACACTGGTCGGCCACGATGGGGATGCTTATCTTTCAATAGATGAGCTTGCCGGTCTGAGCGGTAGATTTAACTATGAATTTATCTGTGATATCAATAAACGTGTTCCGAGGGAATATCTGCGTGACGGAAAAGTTGTAGAGCAGGTCGATTATTTCTAAAATGCGGGGATGCACTTCGAAAGAGATATGAATACAGCAGGAGAAAGCTGGCAATAATGAAAGTATCTTGATAAGCGGAGTGTGAAAGAAGTGCAGATCAGGCGTGGAGATATTTATTATGCGGATTTAAGTCCGGTAGTCGGTTCGGAGCAGGGCGGTGTGCGTCCGGTTCTTGTCATCCAAAATGATGTCGGGAACCGGCACAGTCCGACCGTTATCTGTGCCGCGATCACTTCAAGGATGAATAAAGCGAAGCTACCGACACATGTGGAAATCGATGCAAAAAGGTACAGAATCGTTAAGGATTCTGTTGTCCTTCTGGAGCAGATTCGGACTATCGATAAACAGAGACTGAAGGATTACGTGTGCCGGGTAGACAAAGAGCTTATGAGAAAAGTCGATGAAGCGCTGTGCGTCAGCCTGATGCTTCATACATAAAAGAGGAGAAGTATGGAAAGCAATGGAAACGGAAGGTAATTTACTTCAGAAAATGAAAAATGTATTTTCTGACAATGAAGATAAAGAGAAAATTGCAGAAGAAATCATTGAAAAAGTACTGGAAGGCTATGAAAAAGGTGTTCTGACAAGACGTGAGATGAAGATGATCACCAACATTTTTGAATATATGGATTCGGATGCAAAAGATATCATGACGCACCGGAAAAATATCGTAGCACTGGATGGAGAGGAATCTCTGGAAAAAGCACTTACCTTTATGCTGGAGGAGAACAAATCCAGATTCCCGGTTTATGAAGAAGATATTGACAACATTGTGGGGATTCTTCATATCCGGGATGCGATGCAGAGCTACCTGGACGGTCCGGCAAGGAAAAAACCAGTGCATGATCTGAAGGATGCCATCCGTCCGGCAGGATTTATCCCGGAAACAAAGGCGATTGACAAACTGTTTCAACAGATGCAGCAGGACAAGAGCCATATGGTGATCGTGCTGGATGAGTATGGACAGACATCAGGGATCGTAACGATGGAAGATATTGTAGAAGAAATCGTTGGAAATATCCAGGATGAGTATGATGAGGAAGAAGAGCTGATCATCAAACAGGCAGATGGTACATATATCGTGGATGGTATGACACAGCTGGAGGATCTGGAAGAGCTTCTGGGAATCAGTTTCAACGAAGAAGATTACGATACGATCAATGGTTATCTGATCGACTGCCTGGACAGAATTCCTTCGGAAGATGAAGAATGTCAGGTGGAATTCGGAGGCTATCTGTTCCATGTATTGTCAGTTGATAATAATACAATACGCAAAGTCCTTGTCAGTAGGACAAAAAAGTGATAAAATAGTACAATTGAGAATAGTAAAAATACTGAAGAGAGGTAAAAAGTAATGTCAGGACATTCAAAATTTGCGAATATCAAGCATAAAAAAGAAAAAAACGACGCAGCAAAAGGAAAAGTATTCACGAAGATCGGTCGTGAAATCGCTGTAGCAGTCAAAGAAGGAGGCGGAGCTGATCCGGCTAACAACAGCAGACTCCGTGATGCGATTGCAAAGGCAAAAGCAAATAATATGCCAAATGACAATATTGACAGAAGTATCAAAAAAGCAGCCGGAGACGGAGATGCTAACAACTACGAACACATCGTATACGAAGGATACGGACCGAACGGAACTGCAATCATCGTTGATGCACTTACTGATAACCGTAACCGTACTGCTTCTAATGTAAGAAGCGCTTTCACAAAGGGAAAAGGAAATATCGGAACCAGTGGATGTGTTTCTTTCATGTTTGATCAGAAAGGACAGATCATTGTCGATAAAGAAGAATGTGAACTGGATGCAGATGATCTGATGATGCAGGCACTGGATGCAGGAGCAGAAGATTTTTCGGAAGAAGAGGACAGCTTTGAAATTCTTACAGATCCGAATGATTTCAGTGAGGTTCGTCTTGCTCTGGAAGAAGCGGGTATTCCGATGGCAAGCGCAGAAGTTACAATGATTCCACAGACATGGGTAACTTTGGACAACGAAGAAGATATCAAGAACATTCAGAAGACGCTTGATCTTCTTGAAGATGATGATGATGTACAGGAAGTATATCATAACTGGGAAGAAGCATAGGATCGATTCCGGGAGGAACCTGAATGAATCAGAGTATACAGAAGGGACTGAATGACCTGTTTGACCAGATTATTCCGATTTCTAGAGATTTCAATAAAAAGACTTATGCGGATTCGTTTAAAAATGCATACGAGAAGTATAAGCCGCTTTTTACTGAGATTGCACAGGAATGCGAGAATTCGGAAGATAGACAGGAAGAGATTGAAGAGATTGCTGCTGTTCTGCCGGATAGAATGCGGGAAGTACTGGATCAGGAAAGTTCAAAAAGAAAAAAAGAAAATGTACTTATGAAATATAATCTGGGCATGGTTACGTATGTGATCCCGATGTTCCGTTATGGCAGAATGGATGCTTGTGAAGAGATTGTAGACTGCATGATCGAACGCTGGAATGATCATGATCTGGAACTAAAGATCAGTAAATCGGAATTCGAGCAGATCCAGGGAGGCTTCAAATCACGTCTCTGCTATATTACTACAGCCGTATGTGCAAGCCTTGGAAAACCAGATGACTGTTACGAACTGAATCTGATGAGAAGATACAGAGATGAATATCTGGTGAATCAGAAAGGCGGCGAAGAAATTGTTGCCGAGTATTACGATATTGCTCCGACAATCGTAAACCGGATCAACCGGATGGAAAATTCAGAAGATGTATATGCAGATATCTGGTGCCGTTATCTTCACCCATGTGTTTCCATGATCGAATCCGATAATCTGGAGGCATGCCGCAAGATTTATACGGATATGGTATATAGCCTGCGCAGGAAATATTTATTTTCATAATGTTTAAATCAAAGAGAATGTGCCGAGTCGCATTCTCTTTTGCATATACAGTGAATCAGGTACAGATTTGTGTCGCTACAAGAATCTGCGATTCATTTCTGTGGCGAAAATCCTGCATATTTTCATAAGCATTGTCCATACTAAGCTAAAAAGAACGGAGGAATGCGGCAATGAAAATACAGGAAGAAACGGATGTAAAAGAATACCAGATACGCAAGAAAAAGAGCAGGGAACAGACTGTAGAAAATATAGAAAATAAAGAAAAGGAAGTCAGAGAGACAGAGCCGGAAACCACAAAGGAAGAAGATGAACATGTTAAAGAAATGGGAATGCTTTCGCTTGACCGACGTCGGAATCATCAGATCGAGCTACTCACGATCATCGGCGAAGTAGAAGGGCATGAGACGGTTTCAGGCAGTACAAAGGCAACCAAGTATGAGCACCTGCTTCCAAAGCTGGCACAGATTGAGAACAGTGTTCAGACTGATGGTGTGCTGATTCTCTTAAATACACTGGGCGGAGATGTGGAGGCGGGACTTGCGATTGCGGAAATGATCGCGTCTTTAAGCAAACCGACAGTATCTCTGGTACTTGGAGGGTGTCATTCTATCGGTGGACCTCTTGCTGTGTCGGCAGATTATTCTTTTATTGTTCCAAGTGGGACGATGATCATTCACCCGGTGCGGACAAGCGGAATGTTCATCGGTGTGGCACAAAGCCTGCGGAATATTGAAAAGACGCAGGACCGGATCACCGGATTCCTTGCAGAGCATTCCGGAATGTCACAGGAGCGGATTGAAGAACTGATGCTGGATTCCACACAGCTTGTCAAAGATGTGGGGACAATGCTGGAAGGAAAACGTGCAGTGGAGGAAGGACTCATTGACGAAGTTGGCGGAATAAGAGATGCATTAAATAAATTGCATGAAATGATTGATGAAAAAATGGAAAATACTGATAAAAATTATGAGATGACATAAGGCGAAGAGGATGCTATAATAAAATAGTATGTACAAGTATACACTTTTGATGACTGATTCCGGATACTATATCTGGGGAGAGAGGAGAAGGAATCGGTCATTTGATTACAAGATAAAGAGTATAAATACAAGGGGGAAGTTTGATGGCTTCAAAGACAACCGGAACAAAGAAAAATGCAAAGCAGAGCACGGCGAAAAAGCGGCAGCCTACGAAGAAGACAAGTGCAAAGTCTGCAAAATCTGTGAAGACAACCAGAAAGAATACCACATCAAAAGCTGTGCCGCAGGAAGAATCATTTCTTGCAACGGAGATTCTGATCTGGGTGACACTTGCGGTAGGGATTCTGCTCACAATCAGCAATTTCGGACTTGCAGGTGCATTTGGAAGAAAGATTGCAGCACTGCAGCAGGGAATGATGGGTTGGATGGCGTATGTATTTCCACTGCTTTTATTTTGTGGAGTCGCGTTTGTGGTTTCCAATAAAGGAAACAGGATTGCATATATTAAGACTATTGCAGGCGTTGTATTACTGGTTCAGTGCTGTGTGCTCTTTGAACTGATCGATGAAAAAGGCGGATCTGTCGGAAAGGCAATTGCGGTCAGACTGGTGCCGGCAATCGGTAAAGTGGGTACATATGTTGTCGTGATCATTTTAATGGTGATCTGTGTAGTCCTTATCACAGAAAAGTCTATTCTAAAAGGAATGAAGATCGGCGGGGAAAAAGCGTATGACCGTGCCAGAGAGGACATGCAGAAGCGTAAAGAAGAGGCTGAGGAACGCAGGGCAAGACGGGAAGCTATGCGTGTTGATTATCAGGTAAGCGGCGTTTCCTTTAATTCGACAGTTGGAGGAAAAGAGAACGAGGCAGAAAAAGCAGAAGAAAAAGCCGGAAAAGATGCAAAGGAAAGCACAGAAAAGAAAGCTACCAGACGCAGCCGGAAGGATATGAGCAGCGTGCTTGCCGGTGCAGAAGAAGCGGCTGCAAAGCACATTATGGAACAGACTGGGAAAATTGCACTGGATGATGTAGTGATCAATCGTGCGATGCCCCTTTCCGCTACAGAGCTGATCCCGGATCCGGAACCGGTTCCCCTTGAGCCGGTGAAAGAAAAACTCCCGAAGTTCTTAAAAGGAGCGATGCAGGAAGCAGAAAAAAAGACGGAGTCCGGTAAAGATATACAGACAGATGTGGCTGAAGAAAATTTATCAGCGGTGCAGACAGAAGACGGAATAAAAAGACAGGTCTCCGGAAATTCAAAAGTTAAGGCAGATATCCCAAAAGAGGTGGCTGCTGTTGCAGATACGATTGCAAAAAGTGAGAAACCGGTCAGGGAATACCGCTTTCCACCTCTTAGTCTGTTGAAGCATGGAAGTAAAACCTCCGGAGATTCGGATGCGCATCTGCGGGAGACAGCAGCAAAGCTCCAGAAGACACTTCAAACCTTCGGTGTGAATGTTACAATCACTAATATCAGCTGCGGACCTTCTGTCACACGCTATGAGTTACAGCCTGAGATGGGGGTGAAAGTCAGCAAGATCGTAGGACTTGCGGATGACATCAAGCTGAACCTGGCGGCGGCTGATATCCGTATTGAGGCACCGATCCCGGGAAAAGCAGCGGTCGGCATTGAAGTTCCGAATAAGGAAAATACTGCAGTTATGCTGCGTGATCTTCTGGAATCAGATGAATTTAAGAAAAGTAGATCACGGATCGCATTTGCGACAGGTCGTGACATTTCAGGTAAAGTGGTGGTATCAGATATCGCAAAGATGCCGCATCTGCTTGTTGCAGGAGCTACCGGATCAGGTAAATCTGTCTGTATCAATACGATCATTATGAGTATTATCTACAAAGCAAAACCGGAGGATGTGAAGCTGATCATGGTAGATCCAAAGGTGGTGGAATTAAGTGTATATAATGGAATTCCACATCTGATGATTCCGGTTGTAACGGATCCGAAGAAGGCAGCAGGAGCTTTGAACTGGGCGGTTGCGGAAATGAACAGACGTTATCAGCTTTTTGCCGAGTATAATGTCCGTGATCTGAAAGGTTACAATGATAAAGTCGAGAACATTAAAGATATTGATGATCCGAATAAAGCACAGAAACTTCCACAGATTGTAATCATCGTAGACGAACTTGCAGACCTGATGATGGTTGCACCTGGAGAAGTAGAAGAGGCAATCTGCCGTCTGGCACAGCTTGCGCGTGCGGCAGGACTTCATCTGGTTCTTGCAACGCAGAGACCATCGGTTAATGTCATTACCGGTCTGATTAAGGCGAATATGCCATCAAGAATAGCATTTTCTGTATCATCCGGTGTGGATTCCCGTACCATCATTGATATGAATGGCGCGGAGAAGCTGCTGGGAAAAGGCGATATGTTGTTCTATCCGGCTGGCTATCAGAAGCCGGTACGTGTTCAGGGGGCTTTTGTTTCTGATAAAGAAGTCCAGGCAGTGGTTGATTTCCTAAAAGAGAACAGCGGAGGCGCAGCCTACAGTGAAGAGATCCAGAAGCAGGTGAATAGTAATCAGAATGTATCTGCGGGAGGAGCATCTTCCGAGGACGACAAAGATGTCTACTTTGTAGATGCAGGAAAGTTTATCATTGAAAAAGACAAAGCATCGATCGGAATGCTCCAACGGGTGTTTAAGATCGGGTTTAACCGTGCGGCGCGGATTATGGATCAGCTTGCCGAGGCGGGAGTCGTAGGAGAAGAAGAAGGTACCAAACCAAGAAAAGTACTGATGTCTATGGAACAGTTTGAGCAATACATAGAAGAATCAGTTTAAGAAACGCAGAAGAAAAAAGGGAGGATATAATTATGAAGACAGACATTCAGATCGCACAGGAGGCAGAGATGCTCCATATTCGCGAGGTTGCAGCAAAGGTTGGAATTGAAGAGGAAGACCTTGAGTTTTACGGCAAGTATAAGGCAAAATTATCGGATGAACTGATGGAAAGAGTAAAAGACAGACCAGATGGAAAGCTGGTACTTGTTACTGCAATCAATCCGACTCCGGCGGGAGAGGGGAAGACGACGATTACCGTTGGACTTGGAGAGGCAATGGCAAAGCTCGGTAAAAAAGCTCTGATCGCTCTGCGCGAGCCATCGCTCGGACCTTGCTTTGGAATTAAAGGCGGTGCTGCCGGTGGCGGTTATGCACAGGTTGTACCGATGGAAGATCTGAATCTTCATTTTACCGGAGATTTTCATGCGATCACATCGGCAAATAACCTGCTTGCAGCTCTTCTTGACAACCATATCCAGCAGGGAAATGCTCTTGGAATCGATCCGAGACAGGTTGTGTGGAAACGGTGTGTAGATATGAATGACCGTGTACTGCGTAATGTAGTAGTTGGTCTTGGAAATAAAATGGACGGAATGGTGAGAGAGGATCATTTTGTGATTACGGTTGCGTCCGAAATTATGGCAATTTTATGTCTGGCAGACGATCTGGAAGATCTGAAAAAACGTCTTGGCAGAATCATTGTTGCCTATACATTTTCCGGAGAACCGGTTACAGCTGACCAGCTTCATGCAACCGGTGCAATGACAGCACTGTTAAAGGATGCGATCAAGCCGAATATTATCCAGACTCTGGAACATACACCGGCACTGGTACACGGTGGTCCGTTCGCAAATATTGCACATGGCTGCAACAGTGTACGTGCAACCAAGATGGCACTTAAGCTGAGTGATATCACGATCACAGAAGCGGGATTCGGTGCGGATCTGGGTGCAGAGAAGTTTATGGATATCAAGTGCCGTATGGCGGGACTGAAACCGGACGCAGTAGTTCTGGTTGCAACGGTACGTGCATTAAAATACAATGGTGGCGTGCCAAAAGACGAACTGAACAAAGAAAATCTGGATGCTCTTGCAAAAGGAATTGTAAATCTTGAAAAGCATATTGAGAACCTGCAGAAATTCGGCGTTCCGGTTGTGGTTACCTTGAATTCATTTGTCAGTGATACTGAAGCAGAATACGAATTTATCCGTAAGTTCTGCGAAGACAGAGGCTGCGAATTTGCCCTTGCAGAAGTATGGGGTAAAGGCGGAGACGGCGGAAAAGAGCTGGCAGAGAAAGTATTACAGACTCTGGAGACAAAAGAAAGCCATTATCATCCGATTTACAGTGATGAGTTATCAATTGCAGAGAAGATCGAGACAATCTGCAAAGAGATTTACGGAGCAAAGAGTGTTGTATATGAACCTGCTGCAAAGAAACAGCTTGCACGAATTGAATCAATGGGCTTTGGCAAGTTCCCGGTATGTATGGCAAAGAACCAGTATTCTCTGTCCGATGATGCGAAGCTTCTTGGACGTCCGGAGAACTTTGATATCCATATCCGTGAAGTCTATGTAAATGCAGGAGCAGGATTTGTTGTTGCTCTTACCGGAGCAATCATGACCATGCCGGGTCTTCCGAAAGTACCTGCAGCAAATGGAATTGATGTAGAAGACGGTAAAATTACCGGATTGTTCTAAAAGAAGTATGATACCAGAAGGAGACGAAAGACAATGAAATGTATGCACTGTGGAGCAGATTTGCCTGAAGATCAGTTGATTTGTCCTAGATGTGGCAGGGAAATACAGATCGTGCCTGATTATAACCCACTTGATGATATGCTGACTGCTCAGTTAAAAGGAGGCATTACACAGACAATGTCGCTTCATCTGGGTGAGCAGGAAAAGCAAGATGTCAGCTATTCTGGTGCGGCAAATCCGGTATATGAAAGACGGGAAAGTGTTGGAGGAGAGACCAGGTGTGTGGGAAATTCAGGAAGTGTTGGTCGTCGCCAGCAGGAAACTGTGACCAGGCGTGGAAGAGATGCGGTGGTCAGACGCAGTGATGTCAGACCGGCTACCGGACGTGTGGGTCAAAGAGAAGATGCGCGGGAACAGACGAGAAGAGCGTATGAAGAAGAACGCAGATTGCGGCGTATGCGGGCAGAAAAGAGAAAAGAGCGCGCCAGAAAAAAACGTCGGAAAATGCTGCTTATGTTACTGGCGGGGTGTATTGTTCTGGCAGGACTCATTTTCTTGTTTTATCAAAATTCATATACCGGAAAAGTAAAGAAAGGATACCGGCTTCTGGCAGCTTCCGAATATGAGAACGCACTCACTGTATTTGAAAAAGCAGCTTCTGGAAGTCCGAAGAAAGCAGAAGCTTATACAGGGATTTCAAAGGTTTATATTGCCAAGGATGATCTGGATCAGGCAGAAGAAGTTTTTACAGACGAGATTGCAAAGCAGTCCGGAAATGCAGAAATTTATCGTGCAGCGGTAGAATTTTATATTGATACCAAACAGGAAGAAAAGGTATCACCGCTTCTGAATGCATGTACCAGTGATACGGTTCTTGAAGCACTGAAGGATTATGTGTCAGGTGAACCGGAGTTTAGTCTGGATGAGACAGAGACATATGATGAAGTGCAGGCACTGGAACTGACCGGAAAAGGAAAAGCAATCTACTATACGACAGACGGCTCAGAGCCGACAACTTCAAGTACGAAATATACGGAACCGATCAAGATCGGTGAAGGTGAGACGACGGTGAAAGCAATTTCTGTTAATAAGAAAGGAATTACAAGCCTGACAGAAAGTAAAACTTATAAAGTTGAGTTCCCGATTGCAGATGCGCCGGCGGTGACTCCATCGACCGGGCAGTATAACCATGTCCAATCGATCAGTGTAGTTGTACCGGATAAGTATACGGCATATTACACGACGGATGGATCAGATCCGGATCCGGAGAATAATTCTGCGACGCAGGAATATACCGGGCCGATCGTAATGCCGGCGGGAAGTACGATTTTCAGCTTTATTCTGCAGGATCAAAAAGGCAGATTAAGTGATGTCACAAGAAGAAATTATGAACTGAATATAGAGTAAAACCCGATTTTAAGAAGAGAGTATGCCGAGTCGTCTGCTTGTCAGAGCAGACTGGTAAAGCGTACTCTTTTTCGATTACTTTCATTTGTGGATAACTTGCGTAAATATGTGAAATATATCACAAATCAAATATTTTATGAATAGAGTGGGGATAATATGGTTTATTAAAAATGTATAATTGTATGGAAATAAATACAATTTATTTATGGTAAAATATTGCAAAAAGGATAGTATTAAGATACAATGTGATTGTCAAAAAGATAACATACTTTAAGGGCGAAGGAGTGTTTGAAATGAGCAGATTTACATTACCAAGAGATATTTACCATGGAAAAGGATGTCTTGAAGAACTGAAGAACCTGAAAGGAAAAAAAGCAATCCTGGTTGTCGGAGGAGGTTCCATGAAGCGTCAGGGATTCCTCGACAGAGCTGAGAACTATCTGAAAGAAGCAGGAATGGAAGTAAAGCTTTTTGAAGGTGTTGAGCCAGATCCATCTGTTGAGACCGTTATGAAAGGTGCAGCAGTTATGCAGGAGTTCCAGCCGGACTGGATCGTAGCTATGGGTGGCGGATCACCGATTGATGCTGCAAAAGCAATGTGGGCATTCTATGAATATCCGGATGTTACATTTGAAGATCTCTGTATTCCGTTCAACTTCCCGGAATTAAGAACAAAAGCAAAATTTGCTGCAATTCCGTCAACATCAGGAACAGCAACAGAAGTAACAGCGTTCTCCGTTATTACCAACTATCAGACCGGAGTAAAATACCCACTTGCCGATTTTAATATTACACCGGACGTTGCAATTGTAGACCCGGATCTTGTCATGGGTCTCCCGGTAAAGCAGGTTGCTTACACAGGTATGGATGCGCTGACACATGCGATCGAAGCTTATGTATCTACCTTGAACTGTCCATTTACAGATCCGCTTGCACTGCAGGCAATCGAAATGGTTCTGGATTACCTTCCGGCATCTTACAAATGTGATGTGATAGCAAGAGAGCAGATGCATTATGCACAGTGTCTTGCAGGAATGGCATTCTCCAATGCACTTCTTGGAATCGTACATTCTATGGCACATAAGACAGGTGCGGCATTTTCAACCGGACACATTCCGCACGGATGCGCAAATGCAATTTATCTTCCATATGTAATTAAGTATAATGCAAAAGATCCGGTCGCTGCAAAACGTTATGCAGAAATCGCACGCAGAATGGGACTTCCGGGTACATCTGAGAAAGCGCTGATCAACAGCCTGTGTGCAAAGATCGATGCATTTAATGTAGAACTGAATATTCCGAAGACACTGAAAGATTTCGGTATTGACGAAGCAGAATTCAAAGAAAAAATTGCAAAGATTTCAGAACTTGCAGTTGGTGATGCATGTACAGGATCCAACCCACGTCCGATCGATCCGGCAGCTATGGAAAAACTTTTCAACTGTACATATTATGGAACAGAAGTAGATTTTTAAAAAAGAGAATACAGTTCTTACAGAGACAGACGGACTCAATATTGACCGTCTGTCTCATTTTTATATCCGGTCAGCAGGTAAAAATTCGTGTCGGCACAAGATTTTATGTAGTTGAAAATTTTGATAACCGGAAGAATTTTGGCAGATTTATAGAAGAAATGTTGGTACTTATAGATAAAAAAGATAGTTATATTTATGACATAAATAATTTTTTAACAAATTAAAAAGAAATACTTGCTATTTACTTTGCAATAATTTATCATAAAGAGAGTAAATATTTTAGGAGGCAATGCAATGTACAAGATAAGAAAAGCTGAAAAACTGGCTGATAAGATTTATCTTATGGATGTAGAAGCACCACGTGTGGCAAAGCACTGTGAGCCAGGACAGTTCGTAATTGTCAAGATGGATGACAAGGGGGAAAGAATTCCGCTGACAATCTGCGATTATGACAGAGAAGAAGGAACAATTACCATCGTATTCCAGACAGTAGGAGCATCTACTGAGAAGATGGCACAATTAAAAGCAGGAGACTTTTTCAGAGATTTCACAGGACCGCTCGGATGCCCATCTGAATTGATTTCAGAGGATATTGAGAGTCTGAAGAATAAAAAGATCTTATTTGTAGCTGGTGGTGTTGGTGCAGCCCCTGTATACCCGCAGGTTAAATGGATGCACGCACATGGGATCGATGTAGATGTTATCGTTGGTTCTAAGACAAAAGATATGCTGATTCTCGAAAAAGAGATGGAAGCAGTTGCAGGAAATTATTACCCATGTACAGATGACGGTACATACGGACATGCAGGTATGGTAACAACAAAGATCGAAGCACTTGTTGCAGAAGGTAACAAGTATGATGTCTGTGTTGCAATCGGTCCGATGATCATGATGAAATTCGTATGTCTGCTCACAAAGAAACTCGAAATCCCGACTATCGTCAGCATGAACCCGATCATGGTAGACGGAACAGGTATGTGTGGCGCATGCCGTCTCCACGTAGGCGATGAAATCAAATTTGCATGTGTAGACGGACCGGAATTTGACGGACATCTCGTTAACTTTGATGAAGCAATGAAGAGACAGCAGATGTATAAGACTCAGGAAGGCAGAGCTATGCTGAAATTACAGGAAGGTGACACACATCACGGTGGATGCGGTCATTGCGGAGGTGACGAATAATGGCAGACGTATTAAAGAAAGTACCTGTAAGAGAACAGGATCCGAAGGTACGTGCAACAAATTTTGAAGAAGTATGTTACGGATATAATCAGGAAGAGGCAATGGAAGAAGCAAGCCGTTGTATCAACTGTAAGAATGCTAAATGTATTCAGGGATGTCCTGTAGGAATCAATATTCCTGCATTCGTTCATGAAGTAAAAGAAGGCAATATCGAAGAAGCATATAAGATTATCGGACAGTCTTCTGCACTTCCTGCTGTTTGTGGACGTGTATGTCCGCAGGAATCACAGTGCGAAGGAAAATGTATCCGTGGTATCAAAGGAGAATCTATTTCTATCGGTAAGCTGGAAAGATTCGTTGCTGATTACGCTCTGGAGCATGACATCAAACCGGTTGGAGCTGACAAGAAGAACGGACACAAAGTTGCCGTTATCGGTTCTGGTCCGGCAGGACTTACCTGTGCAGGCGATCTTGCAAAACTTGGCTATGATGTAACTGTATTTGAAGCACTTCATGAACTCGGTGGAGTACTTGTATATGGTATTCCGGAATTCCGTCTTCCAAAACAGAAAGTCGTTGCAAAAGAGATCGCAAAAGTAAAAGAGCTTGGTGTTCACTTTGAGACAAACGTTGTAATCGGTAAATCTACTACAATCGATATGCTGATTGAAGACGAAGGATTCGAAGCAGTATTTATCGGATCAGGAGCAGGACTTCCAAAATTCATGGGAATCCCGGGAGAAAATGCCAACGGTGTATTTTCTGCAAATGAATACCTGACAAGAAGTAACCTTATGAAAGCGTTTGATGATTCTTATGATACACCGATCGCAGCTGGTAAGAAAGTTGCAGTTGTTGGTGGTGGTAACGTAGCAATGGATGCTGCAAGAACAGCATTTCGTCTTGGAGCAGAAGTTCATATCGTATATCGTCGTAGCGAAGAAGAGCTTCCGGCCCGTGTAGAAGAAGTTCATCACGCAAAAGAAGAAGGTGTACAGTTCGACCTACTGACAAACCCGGTAGAAGTCCTTGAAGAAGATGGATGGGTAAAAGGAATCAAATGTGTTCGTATGGAACTTGGTGAACCGGACGCATCAGGAAGAAGACGTCCTGTACCGGTTGAAGGTTCTGAATTCGTGATCGATGTTGATACAGTTATCATGTCACTCGGAACATCACCGAACCCGCTGATTTCTTCTACAACAGAAGGACTGGAAGTTAACAAGTGGAAATGTATCGTTGCAGACGAAGAACACGGAAAGACTTCTAAAGAAGGCGTATACGCAGGTGGAGATGCCGTAACAGGTGCAGCTACAGTAATCCTTGCTATGGGAGCCGGAAAAGCTGGTGCAAGAGGTATCGACGAGTATCTTTCAAATAAATAAGGGTTATGACCGCAGTTTCTTTTGATAGGGACTGCGGTTTTTGTATAGGTTGTGTAGACCACTTTGAAAAAAATAATCGTTCCAATTCAAGTTGTGCAAAGGGGAGAAAACTGGCGGTTATAAAGGGCGGAGAAACGGACGCTGGTTTGTATGTTTTGGCTGATTTTAAAGGAGGTTTGGAGATTAGGGTTCCTAGACAAGAAGAGTTAAAAATGGTACAATAAAAAGAGTATTATTTTGTGAAAGAGGGTTATTATGAAGTATAAATATATCTTATTTGACTTGGATGGGACGATTACGGAATCGGGACCGGGGATCATGAATTCGGTGGAGTATGCGCTGAATAAAATGAACCGGGAGGTTGGTGAGCGGGATACTTTAAAGAAATTTATCGGACCGCCGTTGACGGAATCAATGGAGAAATATTATGGGATGTCTGAGGAAGAGGCACTGCTTGGAGTAAAGTATTACCGGGAATATTATGCGGTGAAAGGCATTTTTGAGAATTCGGTGTATGAAGGGCTTGCGGAGACGCTGGAATCCTTGAAAAATGAAGGGTATATACTTGCAGTGGCGACTTCCAAACCGGAAGAGTATGCAAAAAGGATTGCGGACAAATTTGACTTTGCAAAATATTTTGCAGGGATTTACGGGGCTACGATGGATGGCTCTCTGATCCGGAAGGCGGATGTGATCCGGTATGCGTTGGATAACCTGGGCGTGGAAAGGGAGAATTACGATCAGGTCGTTATGGTCGGTGACAGAAATAATGATATCTACGGTGCAAAGGAGAATGGGATCCAGGTGATCGGTGTCCTGTATGGATACGGAGATCTTGCGGAGCTTCAAAGTGCCGGTGCAGATTACATTGCAAAGATGCCGGAAGAGATTGCACAAATCATCGGAAGATGTAATCATGAGAGGGTTTGAATATGAGTAATAACGACGCAATGAACAGTGAGATTCGGTTTCTGGAAGAGGTTGAAGAGAAACTGAAGACACGCATTACCGAGATCAACGCATTGTTTCTTGAAGGAGAAAAACAGATTGAGAGCATGCATGATTATTATTGGGAAAACTATACGGAGATGGATGAGTATGGTTATGAAAATTATGATAATCAGCAGGCACTTCTCGGAGAAGTTAATGCGAACAATGAACGTCTGATGAAAAAACAGCGCCTTAAGAAAATGATCGACTCTCCATATTTCGGAAGAGTGGATTTTCTCTTTGAGGGGGAAGAAGAAAGCGAAAGTTTTTACATCGGAATCGGCAATTTTGCGCCTAAGGCAGGAATGACGCCACTGATCTACGACTGGAGGGCGCCAGTGAGCGGTCTTTTTTATGATTATGACAGAGGACAGGCTTCTTATGAAGCACCGGGAGGAACCATTGAAGGGGAGATTACTTCCAAATGGCAGTATAAGATCAAGAAAGGGAAGATGGTTTATGCATTTGAAAGTGACACCAAGATTGATGATGAGATCCTGAAACAGGAGCTTGGAAGTAACGGGGATGTACAACTGAAGAATATTGTCCGTACTATCCAGAAAGAACAGAATGAGATCATTCGGAATGTAAAGGACAAAGTTCTGGTCATTCAGGGAGCCGCAGGAAGTGGGAAAACCTCCGTTGCACTGCACCGGATTGCATATCTTTTGTATCACGACAGGAAAAATTTAAAAGCATCGGATATCCTGATCCTTTCACCGAACAGCGTATTTGCGGATTATATTTCCCACATTCTGCCAGAGCTTGGAGAAGAAAATATCCAGGAGATGAGTTTTGATCTGTTTGCGTACAGAGAATTGAAAGGAATCGTATCGGACTGTGAGGACCGTTATGATTATCTGGAGAAGCTGATCCATTTTCCGGAGATGGGAATCCGGGAGAGCTATCTGAAGAAGCAGTCTGCCGGATTTGTCGGAGAGATGGAAGGCTTTCTGGCAGTTCTGGAAGATCAGCTGATGGATTTTAAGCCGGTTAAGATCCGTACTCTGGAAAAAACCGAAGAGGAGCTGATCCATCTGTTCTATTTCAAATTTCAGGATATTCCGATCCTTGCAAGAATGGATGCGGTGATGGAATATCTGGTGGATGAATACGAGACATTGTATAACCGGAATCTTCCGGAAGATGAGGTAGAAGAGATCCGGGAGAAATTCAACCGGATGTATGTCACCCGTGATATTTACAAAATATATAACTGGTTTTTGGAGGACAGTGGATATGAGACACTGGCAAAAATTCCGTATGAGAACAGAAAACTCCAGTATGAAGACGTATTTCCGGTACTTTATCTCAAATACCGGATGCTTGGAGGAACCAGACATAAGCATATCAAGCATCTGGTGATCGACGAGATGCAGGATTATTCATATTTGCAGTACGTGGTACTGTCCCGGCTGTTTTCCTGCCGGATGACGATCCTTGGTGACCGGGCGCAGACATTGGACAGTCAGATGCAGGATGTACTGACATTCCTGCCGAAGATTTTCGGACGTACGATCCGCAAGATCATCATGAATAAAAGTTACCGGAATACCATTGAAATCGCAGAGTATGCAGCGAAATTTACCGGGGAAAAGGATCTGGAATATCTGGAGCGTCATGGCAAACCAGTGACCGAAAAGACATTTGATTCGGATGAGGAACTGTTAAATGAACTTATCCGGGAGGCAGATGCCGGAATGGATAAATATGAGACCGCCGCAGTTCTGACGGAGACGATGGACGAGGCGTATACAATGACCAGGATGCTTTCAAACCGTGGACTTCCGGTAAACTGTATTGACCGGGACAGCAGTACCTTTGAAAAAGGCGTGACAGTAACGACTTTCTATATGGCAAAGGGACTGGAATTTGATCAGGTATTCGGCGTGTTCCCGAAGAGAGAAAATCCGATGACCGGGCAGGCAAAATACATCTGTGCAACAAGAGCACTGCATGAGCTTTATATGTATGAAAGGGCATAATTGTACAGACTGATACAGCGAAAGAGAGGAAAGAACAGGATGAAGATAACCGTACTGACGGTTGGAAAAATAAAAGAAAAGTATCTGCGGGATGCGATCGCGGAATATACGAAGAGACTGAGCCGCTACTGCAAGCTGGAGATCATTGAGGTGGCGGATGAAAAGACACCGGACAATGCCAGCGAAAATGCAGAGGAAATGATCCGGCAAAAAGAGGCCGAACGTCTTTTGAAATATATCCGTGAGGATGCATATCTTATTACACTGGAGATAGGCGGAAAGCAGCTGACCTCCGAAGAATTTTCAGAGAAAATTGAAAAACTTGGCATTCAGGGAACCAGTCACATTATTTTTGTGATTGGCGGATCCATAGGGATCGGGAAGGCAGTTCTGGAAAAATCGGATTATGCACTTAGTTTTTCAAAAATGACATTTCCGCACCAGCTGATGCGTGTAATCCTGCTAGAGCAAATTTACCGTGGATACCGGATTATGTCGGGAGAACCCTATCACAAATAGAAAAGAGGCTGATTCATATGAAGATGGTAGTATTAGTAGAAAACAGTTCCAGATGCAGACTTTGTGCAGAACATGGACTGTCGGTTTATATCGAATATGAGGAAAAGACGTACCTTCTGGATACTGGCGCAACAGCACTCTTTGCAGAAAATGCAAAGGAGCTGGGGATTGATCTTTCGAAAGTAGATACGGCGTTTTTATCCCATGCACATTATGACCACAGTGGCGGTTTCGAGGAGTTTTTTAAGGAGAATGACAAAGCAGCGGTCTATATGCAGGAGACGTCTGCTGAGAACTGTTTTTACCGGACAGAAGGAAAAGATAAATATATTGGAATTCCGCAACATCTTCTGGAAAATTATAAAGAGCGGTTCCGTCCGTTAAATGCAGTCTGTGAAGTTGAAAAAGGCGTCTGGGTCGTACCGCATTTTACCGGCGGTCTGGATGAGATGGGACGCAGGGCGCACATGTACCGGAAAATCGGTGAAGAGTTTATTGCAGATGATTTTGCACATGAGCAGAGTGTGGTTTTTGAGACGGGAAAAGGACTGGTGATATTTAATAGCTGTTCCCATGGGGGAATTGTCAATATTGTGCGAGAAGTGCAGATGGCACTCGGCGGGCAAAAGGTCTATGCGGTTGTCGGTGGATTCCATATGATGAAGCTTTCGGGCATGGATACACTTGCCATACCAGAAGAAGAGGTTGTGGAAACTGCGCAGGAATTGAAAGGGCTTGGCGTAGAGGAAATCTATACCGGTCACTGTACCGGAAATATTGCATTCAGGATTCTGAAAAAAGAACTTTGCGAAATGGTACATGCACTTGGAACAGGGGAAACGGTGATATTTTAAATGAAGGAAGCCCCAGGATTTATCACGGGTAATGAGTTGATAGATCCTGGGGTTTTTGTCTTGTTACATTGCTTCTTTTATGAGTATGACTTCAGGTTAGGTCATTGCATAAGCATCCAGAACTTCATCCAGCTCGTCTTCCTTGATCAGATTTTCTTCCAGAACCAGCTTATAGTGAGGGTGATAAAACAGAAGTTGAATTCTGAAAATAATTGTTAAATATGGCTATTGAATGGAATTGTGTATATAATAACTAAAAAACATTGCCGTTGACTAACCAATATGAAAGCGAGTATACTGTAGTAAAGTCAAAGGAGAAAAAAAGAAGGTGTAAAAATGCAGGCATTATCAACAGCTGTTCCGGGAAAATGGTACACGATCAAATGGATGTTCGGAGTACCGGAGGTGCTGGAAAAATTAAAGGAATTCAAAATCAAAGAGGGCAGCGAAATCCATGTGATCCAGAATGATGCCAGTGGTATGATGATTATAGCATCTGACCAGAAGCGGTTCGCTATCAGCCAGGATGCCGCCGCGAGAATTCAAGTATAACAAAGAAATGAAAAATCGATCTTACAATCACAGGAAAAGTAGGATCGATTTTTTTGTATATCCGGATCATGGAGGAGCCAGTCTGTTCGATTTTATAAAGTTTTCACAGAATAATGGATTGTTTTCAGCTGCGATTGAAGATATAATACTTTTATGTAACAAAATAGAAGCGCGAAAGAGGGAAAACAAATGTTAGAAATTATTTGTCTTATATGGCTTTGGCGTGTGAATGGAAAGCACGCGATAGAAAGAGGACAGAATCCAAAAAAATATCGTGCATTGACACTGGGATTGTGGTTTGGCCTTGAATTTACCGGTACTTTTGTCGGAGCCTGGCTGATGCAGCTTTTGAATGCAGGTGATAATGCATTTTACGGGGCATATTTTTTTGGAATTATCGGAGCTGCAATTGGCGGTTTCACTTCTTACTGGGTTGCAAAAAAAGCACCGATGGGAAATTACAGACCAGAAGACCAGCCAAATGGATGGAATAATCAGTCAGGTGGATGGAATCAGAGCCAGAACGGCTGGGATAATCAGCAAAATGGATGGAACCAGAATCAGAACGGTTGGGATAATCAGCAAAATGGATGGAACCAGAATCAGAACAGCTGGGATAATCAGCAAAATGGATGGAATCAGAACGGCTGGGATAATCAACAGAATGTCTGGGAACAGCCACAGCAGGAACCGGATTGCCTTTTTGCTCCGGCAACGATCCATATTATCGAAGAAGAGGGCGGTTATACCGGCGGACAGGATGCATTTTTCTTAAATGGCAGACCCATCTGTTCTCTGCGGCCGGGCAGTGAATATACCTTTACAACTTACGCAAAGAAGAATGTGCTTACGATTGGCAGACCGACACCGGAATCGTCAGATGAGACAACGGTATTAAAGTTTATTGCCGGAGAAAAAGGTCGGATCGAAATTCATGCATGTGCGGGAAGATTGCTCCCGGGAAAATTCAGCAATTATACAGCATAGGAATATTATGTGGTTCTGAAGCATACACTGTCAACAAAACGGTATATGCGGCAATATGAGACAGAGATCCGAACAAGAAGACGGGACACGAAGGTATCGCATGGCAGATGCAGCAAATTTGCCGAAGGATGTGGTGCTGGGTGTCCCGATTCTGACTCTTACAGGACATTATGAAGTGAATATAGAGAATTACCGTGGAATTCTGGAATATACCGAACAGCTGATTCGTATAAATGTACGTAGCGGGCAGATTCGCATCACAGGGAAATCACTTGAGATCAACTACTATACAACAACCGATATGAAGATTACCGGAAAGGTAGAGAAAATTGAGTATTCTTAGGAAGGGATGACGAAGATGCTGCGATATATTCTGAATAATCTTGCCGGATACCTGCGCATCAGAGTCGAAGGATATTCACCGGAACGTTTTTTAAATCTTTGCTGTTATCATGGGATTTTTCTCTGGAATCTGAGACCGGCAAAAGGGGCATATGAGATGAATATCCGCGTCCGGGATTTCCGCAGACTGCGACCAATGGTCAGGAAGAGCAGGGCAAAGGTACGGATCACCCAGAAAAGAGGAGTCCCGTTTTTTATACATAAATACCGTGGACGGAAGCTTTTTTTTACAGGATCGGTCATCGCAATCTGTCTGATCTTTCTGCTTTCTTCTTTTATATGGAGGATTCAGATTGATGGAAACCTTGCAAGGACAGATGAGGTTTTGCTTTCTTTTCTGACAGAAAAGGGAATTGCCTGTGGAATGGCAAAAAAGAATGTAGACTGTGACCGGATTGAAAAAGATATTCGTATGGAATACGATGATATTATCTGGGTTTCAGCCTATGTTCATGGTAGTTGTCTGAAGATTAAAGTCAGGGAGAATCCTGACCGGAAGGAGCTGCAGACAGAAGCTGAGGCGGAAGCACCGATGGATATTGTGGCAGAAGCGGACGGGATCATTCAGAAGATCATTACACGAAAAGGGAATCCGCTTGTCCGGGAAGGCAGTGAGGTAAAAAAAGGAGAGATCCTTGTGAGTGGAAGTGTGGAAGTAAAGAATGATTCAGATGAGGTGACAGGATACCAGTACCGGGTATCGGATGCAGAAATAATAGCACAGACAACGGTTGCGTATACAGATATTCTTGACAGGCTGCATCCGGTATGGAAAGATACCGGCAAGAAGAGCTGGAGGTTCTGGATAGAAACACCGGGAAGGCTGTATCTTTTTGGCAGGCGGGAACTACCTTACCCGGAATATAATGCGCTGACCTGCAGATATATCCTGTATTTGGAGAGACACTTTCCATTTCCGGTCTCGGTAAGAGTTGAACGGAGCAAAGAGAGCAGAAAAGAGGAGATTTCTTATACAGACAGGGAAGCAAGAGAAATTCTGTCCTATAATTTTGAGAAGTTTTGCGCCCGATTAGAGAAAAAAGGGGTTCAAATTTCAGAGAATGATGTTAAAATATACAGGGAGACGAACCGGTATTCGGCAAAGGGGAAACTGGTTTTATCCGGACCGTTCGGAATTGTACAAAAAGGAACGGTACATGAACTGCCGAAGGCAGATGCAGAAAATATACAGCAGGAAGGAAACTGATTTATGGGAATTCTTGAGACCATGATAGACATACCGGCTGAACATGAAAAAAATGTGTTTGGCCAGTTCGATATATTTGCAAAAAAAATTGAGAGAGCTTTACATGTTACACTGATCGCGCGAAATGGAAAGGTGAAAGTCCTTGGAGAAGAAAAGAATGTAGAGAGGGCGCAGCAGGTATTGTCGCAGCTTACCGAGCTTTCCAGGCGCGGGAACACGATCCAGGAGCAGAATGTAGACTATGCCCTGTCCCTTACGATGGAGGACAGTGCGGAAGATATTCTGACAATTGATAAAGACCTGATCTGTCATACACTTCAGGGAAAGCCAATCAAACCAAAGACGCTCGGACAGAAGAAATATGTGGATGCGATCCGGGAAAAGATGATCACCTTTGGCCTTGGCCCTGCCGGAACCGGTAAAACTTATCTGGCGATGGCAATGGCAATCACGGCGTTCAAACGCAATGAAGTGGGGCGTATCATTCTGACACGTCCGGCAATTGAAGCAGGAGAAAAGCTTGGCTTTTTGCCGGGAGATCTGCAGAGCAAGATCGATCCATATTTAAGACCACTTTATGATGCACTCTATCAGATCATGGGAGCAGAAAGCTTTATCAAGAATTCAGAAAAAGGGCTGATCGAGGTTGCGCCTCTTGCCTATATGCGAGGCAGAACCCTTGACAACGCTTTTATTATTCTGGATGAGGCACAGAATACCACACCGGCGCAGATGAAGATGTTCCTGACACGTATTGGTTTTGGATCCAAAGTCGTGATCACCGGAGACTCTACACAGAAAGACCTTCCGGCAGGACAGACATCCGGACTTGATGTGGCAGTGAGTGTAGTCAAGAATCTGGAAGATATTTCGATTTGCCGTCTGACCAGCCGGGATGTTGTCAGACATCCGCTGGTACAGCGAATTGTTAAAGCGTACGAGGAGTACGAGCAAAAGCAGGAACAGAAAAAATCCCACACTAGAGACAGAAAGAAACGAGGAACAAGATGAGACTATTTTTAGAGGATGAGGGAGCATTGGATTTAAAGCTGCCTTATGAAGAACTGGCGACAAAAGTTGCAGATGCAGTCCTGGATTATGAGAAGTGTCCGTATGAGGCGCAGGTAGAACTTCTTCTTACGATGAATGAGGAGATCCGACAGATGAACCTGGAATTTCGCGGAATCGACCGTGCAACCGATGTCCTGTCATTTCCGATGACGGAATTCCCGTCACCGGCTGATTATGCATATCTGGATACAGATGACAGTTCATTTGATCCGGAGACCGGAGAACTGATGCTCGGCAATATTGTGATTTCCAAAGAGCGCGCAAAGGAACAGGCAGAAGAATATGGCCATTCGGTAGAACGTGAATTTGCTTTCCTTATTGCGCACAGTATGTTGCACTTGTTAGGTTATGACCATATGGAAGATGAAGAACGGCTCGTGATGGAAAAGAAACAGCGGGAAGTTCTGGAGATGCTGGGAATTACAAGATAGATAAAAGTATGAGGTTTTAACGTATGGGTAAAAGGAAAAAATCAAAGGGCGGCAGTTTTCTGATGCAGGGAAGCATCCTTGCGGCAGCCGGCATTATCACAAAGATCATCGGGGCAGTATACCGGATCCCGATGCTCAATATTATGGGGCTTAAAGGACAGGGCTATTATGATATGGCATTTCAGGTGTATTCTATTGCTCTGATTATTTCGTCTTACAGTCTGCCGGTTGCGGTATCAAAGCTGGTGTCATTCAAAATGGCGGCAGGAGAACGGAAAAATGCATTCAGGGTATTGAAGGCATCGCTGATCATAGCTGCGCTATCTGGTGTCACAATCATGGTGATCGTATTTTTTGGAGCAGAGGCGATCGCAGAATATCTGATGGGAGCCAAAATGAGCTGCTATTCTTTGAAGGTGCTTGCTCCCGGACTCCTGATTTGTGCGATTATGGCAGTTTTTCGTGGCTATTTTCAGGGGCTGGGAACGATGATCCCGACTGCAATTTCGCAGATCATTGAACAGCTTCTCAATGCGATTGTCAGTGTTGTAGGTGCAGCCGTTCTTCTGGAAAATGGAAAACAGATGGCTAAGGTGCAGGGGAATAACCTTTTTGGACCAGCCTATTCCGCAGCAGGAGGTACACTTGGTACAGTAGCCGGTGCTCTGATCGGTCTGCTGTTCTTACTGTTCTGCTATGTGGTATTCCGCAAGCCGATGATGCGGCAGATGAAGCGGGATACCTCGAAAGAACTGGATGATTACCGTGCGATTTTCAAGATCCTGATTCTGACGATCGCACCGATCATTTTAAGTACAACAATTTATAACAGTGCAAATGTTATTGACAGTGCTATGTTCAATAAGATCATGGGCGCACAGGGAACCAGTGAGGCGGTCTGTGCAGAGCTTCTTGGTAAATTAGGACAGTATTATACCCTGTTCAACGTACCGCTTGCCGTTGCGAGTGCATTGGGATCATCTGTGATCCCGGGGCTTGTAAGCGCGGCAGAGAATCATGACAGAAGACTGTTACATAACCGGATTTATACAGTTATCCGTTACACGATGCTGATCGCGATTCCAAGCGCATTTGGATTCTTTGCACTTGGTCAGCCGATCATGGATTTCCTGTGGCCGAATGTAGATAATGTAACACAGGGAATTATGCTGAAGATCGGAGCGATTTCTCTGGTATTTTATTCACTTTCAACCGTTACGAATACAGTGCTTCAGGGTCTGGACCGTATGATGGAACCGGTAAAAAATGCAATGGTATCCCTGATACTACATATTGTATCTCTGTTTATTATGCTTGTTATGTTCAAATGGGGCATTTATGCACTGATTGGAAGTAAGATTGTGTTCTCTTTATGCATGTGTATCATGAATGCACATGATATCCGTGAAGCATGTGGATATCTTCAGGAGAGCCGTAAGACTTTTGTCATTCCGTCTATCGCCGGAGCTGTTATGGCAATTTTGGCATGGGCAGTGCATTTCGTACTTGACACCTTCATCGGAGGAAGAATCGCAACCCTGATCGCCCTCATCGTGGCAGTAGCGGTATACGCAGTCGTTCTCCTTAAAATGGGTGGCATGTCCGAAAAAGAACTCCTCGGTCTCCCAAAAGGTCACCAAATTGTAATAGTCTGCAAAAAATGCCATTTATTAAAAGAACGCAGATATTACTAAGCTGTAGATGATTTGATATCACAACCTAAAAATTCCCCCATAATGAATAAAATCCTCCAAGCAGACCAATACTTGTAGAAAAAGGAGTGTTCCTTATGGAAACAAGATATCATATTGGTCTTTTAACGGGGACTATTCTGATTCTTGCGATCTTATCTTATGCATATTATGCAGATTATAATTACAGGAAAGAAATTGCAAGGACAGAACAGACGGAGCAGCAGAAAACAGAACAGACAGTCAGCACTCAGGGTGGCGCACACAAAGAAGGGGTGTATTATTTGAAAAACCGCAACGGATATGTGATTGTTTATCTGGACGACCAGACAAGTATTTATGAATATACGAATATCCGTGTCGAAGAGCTTCCGGAAGAACTGCAGAATGAGATCTGGGAGGGAAAGCGTTTAGAGGGAAAAGACAAGCTTTATGGGTTCCTGGAAAATTATTCCAGCTGATTAAAAAGATAACATTATTATATAGAAAAAAAAAGAAGGGACAAAAGAAAAATGGAGACAGCAAAAATTGAACGCATTAATGAATTATATAGAAAATCAAAAGCAGAAGGACTGACAGAGGAAGAGAAAAAAGAACAGCAGATTCTCAGACGTGAATATGTAGATGCATTCAAAAGAAATCTTCGTGGACAGCTTAATAACATTTCAATCAAGGAGAAGGATGGATCCATTACAAATCTGGGTGAGAAATATGGACAGAAAAAAGGAAATTAGGGCAAAAATTCTGAAAATGAGACAGGCACTTCCAAAAGAAGAGGTTCGGGAGAAGAGCCTGCGGATCATGAGGCGCATTGAAGAGACAGAGACATTTAAAAATGCAGACAACCTTCTTGCGTATATTGATTTTCGTGGAGAGGTGGCAACCGGAATACTGATCGAGAAGGCATGGGAGCTTGGAAAAAAGGTCTATGTGCCACGGGTAGCGGGAAAAGAGATGGAGTTTTATCGGATACATTCTTTTGAGGATCTGGAAAAGGGGGCTTATGGCATCCTGGAGCCGAAAAAAGAATGCCCTGTTTATGAAGCCGGAGAAGGGCAGACTACACTGGCAATCCTGCCGGGAAGTGTTTTTGATGAAAAAAAGAACCGTGTCGGTTATGGCGGTGGATTTTATGATCGTTATTTTGAAAAACGGAAAGATATCTGCCGGATCGCAGCTGCTTATGAAATGCAGATCGTAGAAGAAATTGAGACCGAAGAATTTGATCTTCCGGCAGATTATGTTACAACGGAAGAGAGGTTCTGGTAGAAATTCCGGAAGTGTATCATAGAGAGTTTTGATTGAAAACAGGAATGGGAGCAAACATACAGGAACATTTGAAGAAAATCAATGGATAGTATGTTTGGCTCCCATTTTCAGGTTCATATAGTAAGGCTTATTCAGGATAAACCAGCTGTTTTTCTGTAATATTTTCCAGAACCTCAGTCAGATATCTTTTTGCCATATAATTTGCCATCGGAAGGTTCATGTCCAGATAGTTTCCGCAGTCTTTTGCAGCAGCTCCCGGTACGTCCCCATTGAAGTCTGCGATAAAAGCAAACATTTCTTTCATCAGTGGAACGATATCTTTTGATTCATAATCACCTACAAGAAGAAGGTAGAAGCCGGTACGGCATCCCATTGGTCCAAAGTAAAGTGTTTTTGATGCGTAGTCCCTGTGGTTACGAAGGAAGGTTGCACCAAGATGTTCGATGGTGTGAACCTCTGCAGTATTCATAACCGGTTCTTCATTCGGATTGGTCATGCGGATATCAAAGGTTGTAATGACCTGTTCGCCGGCACAATCCTTACGTGAGACGTAAAGCCCAGGAACAAGCTTCAAATGGTCTATTGTGAAACTGGTAATTTTCTCCATAATCAAGTATCTCCTTTTTTGTACTACGTTTATTATAAGATACCAGGGTAAAAAGGTCAGAAAGCCGATGCAAGCTTGCTTGCAAGAGGTTTTTTGACATCTTGACCCGCCAAAAACATGAGTAAGTAGCCATTTTTCAAAGAAAAATGAGCGGATTACGAATGTTTTTGAGGATTGCGAGAGTGCAAAGCACGTAGCAATCTGGTATCAAAGGGGTCAAAATACCTTTTGACCCCAACATCATTATAACTGTCATAAAGTTTAATAACAAGCCTTTTGGTGGAAGAAAGGTGAAAAATGTGCTATAATCGTTACTGTTAACTCCCGTGCCAATCGCTATGCTGACTGGCACGGAGGATGCGTGTGTTTTTAATGATAGCAGGAGGAAACTAAGAGATGAAAATATATATGATCCGTCATGGAGAGACGGACTGGAATAAAAAAAGAAAATTACAGGGACAGGTGGATATTCCACTGAATGAATTTGGAAAACTACTTGCAAAAGAGACGGCTCCGGCACTCGCAGATGTTCCATTTGCGGTCTGTTACACAAGCCCGCTGAAAAGGGCGGCAGAGACGGCACGGCTCGTCCTGGGGGACAGGGAGGTTCCGATTGTTCCAGATAAGCGGATCCAGGAGATGAGCTTTGGAGAATTTGAGGGACTTTGCTGCAGGGAAGAGGGATGGAATATTCCGGATCCGGGATTTCGCAACTTTTTTAATGCACCGGAAGTGTATCAGCCGCCAAAAGGAGGGGAATCCTTTGAAGAAGTGCGTGCACGTCTGAATAATTTTCTGGAAGAGCTTTATCAGAAAGAAGAGCTTCAGGATAAAAATGTACTTTTATCCACACATGGTGCAGCACTTTGCGGGATTCTGAGCCTGATGAAAGGTCTGCCGATTTCCGGGTACTGGCAGCAGGGGGTACATAAGAACTGTGCGGTATCAATTGCGGAAGTGAAAGATGGAAAAATAGAAATTTTACAGGAAAATGTGACTTATTATCAAGAGTCAGTGCAGGACTGGTAGAAAGTTATTTGATGTCCTAAAGGCTTTCTGATGAATTGTTTAATAAAAAACTCCCATCCGGAGAAATGTGAGCTAATTATAACTCATTTCTTCTCCGGATGGGAGCTTTTTGATGTTAGATAAAATTCATTGGTATATTTAGACAGATAAGGAGCTATTTTTCAATCGCTTTACACGAATTCCGGACAACCAGCTTACACGGCAGTTTGATCTTAAGTGCAGGTCCCGGATGCTCCCTCAGGAGATGCTGCAGAATAGAAGCTCCGTACATTCCCATATGATAAGCTGGCGCACTGACCGTTGTCAGCGGTGGAGCAGAAAACTGTGCCATATTGATATCATCAAAGCCTACGATGGAAATATCCTCCGGAACACGGATCCCGTGTTCGGTAAAGGCTTTGATCGCACCAAAAGCGATCGGATCACTTGCTGCAAAGATCGCCGTCGGCAGTTTGCCGCCGTTGATCAGATTGCATGCCATCTCATAACCGGAAGAAATCTGGAAGACACCCTCCTGGATATAAGGCTCATAAATCAGATCGTGTGCATCACAGTAATCAATAAAGACTTTTTTCCGGTAATCCGGATAGAGATGATTTTCGCCGATATATTCTTTTCCGGTAAAAAAACCGATCTCCCGATGCCCGATCCCGGTCAGATAATCCAGAGCCTCTGTAACTGCTTCACCGAAATCCGGAATAATTGTGGAAATCCGGTCATCGTTTACCGGCATATCCAGGAACAGGATGCACGAATTCATCTCATACAGATATGAAATTTCCTCCTGACTGAATTTGCCGATACAGATCAGACAGTCTACATCCTTCAGAACGTCCATGTAATTGATGTCGCTTTTGTAGGTACGCACAATCTGGATATTGTGTGAGAGGCAGTAATCTTCAATTCCCTGACGGATCAGAAGATAATAATTATCCTCCAGTTCCTGCTGGGAAGAGAACCACTGAATGATCCCAAGGGTAAAAAGTGATTTGACAGAAGGACGTCCGCGCTTTACATAATGCAGCTCTCTTGCAGTATCCAGTACTTTCTGTCGGGTTTCCGGTGAGACATTGAGCGTCTCATCATTATTCAGTATACGTGAAACTGCTGCGGCAGAAACACCGGCAGCAGAAGCAATATCTTTGATTGTTGCCATAAGCGGCCCCCTTGTTAAAAAATTTCTGATTCTTCTATTATAACAGAGGAGTAAAAAAATGGAAAGTGAAAGAATTATGTAGAACTGTACAAAAATTCACTAGTAAATTTATCAAAATATTTAGTAAATATATATTGCAAATTTACTAAATATATTTTATAATACAATTATCAAAGCAGAATCGAAAATGTATTTGGAGGAAATGAAGATGAAACAGCTTACAAAACTTATGGAAGAAATGAAACAGGGCGTGTACCGTGATACATTAAAAGATATTTATATTGATGAAAGTGTGATTGCACATCAGGAAGAACGCTATGTAAAAGCGATGGCAGAGTATCAGAAATTGTATGGGGACAGAGAAGTAGAAGTATACAGCGCACCGGGACGAAGTGAAGTTGGTGGAAATCATACAGATCATCAGCACGGAATGGTGCTTGCAACCTCTATTAATCTGGATGCGATCGCAATTGTAAATAAAAATGAAGATATGACCGTCCGTGTGGTATCTGAAGGATATGATATGATCGTTATCGATGCGAATGATGTAGAAAAGGTTGACAAAGAAGAAGGGACATCTATCGGACTGATCCGTGGCGTACTTGCAGGACTGAAAGAACGCGGATACAAGATTGGTGGATTCAATGCTTATGTGACAAGTGATGTGCTGATCGGAGCAGGACTTTCTTCGTCTGCTGCATTTGAAACAATCATTGGAACCATTGTTTCCGGACTTTACAACGATATGCAGATCAGCATGGTAGAGATTGCACAGATTGGTCAGTATTCTGAAAATGTTTACTTTGGAAAGCCAAGTGGTCTGATGGACCAGACAGCCTGCGCGGTTGGTGGACTGATCCACATTGATTTCAAAGATCCAAAGGCTCCGGTTGTAGAAAAAGTAGATGTAGATTTTGAAAATCATGCATGCAGTCTGTGCATCGTAGATACCAAAGGTTCTCATCAGGATCTGACACCGGATTATGCACAGATTCCGGCGGATATGAAAGCTATTGCAACATATTTTGGAAAAGAAGTTCTCCGTGACGTAGATGAAAAAGAATTTTTTGCAGCGATCCCGGCACTCCGCGAGAAGCTTGGAGACCGTCCGGTGCTTCGGGCTATGCATTTCTTCGGTGATAATGCGAGAGTTGCAGCACAGGTTGCATCCCTTCGCGAAGGAAGATTTGAAGATTTCCTTAATATGATCAAAGCATCCGGAGATTCCTCTTTCAAATATCTTCAGAATGTATATACTAACCGTGACGTGCAGAACCAGGCAGTATCCATTGCCCTTGCAGTCAGCGAAAATGTACTCGGAAACCATGGAGTATGCCGTGTGCATGGAGGCGGATTTGCCGGAACCATTCAGGCATTTGTGAAGAATGATTTTGTAGAAGAGTACAGAAAAGCATTGGATGCAGTATTTGGAGAAGGATCCTGCCACGTATTAAAGGTTCGTAAATATGGCGGAATGAAAGTAATCGCGTAAACGAAAATATGCTAGCTGTCAAGGTTAGACATAAATACAGATTTTAGTTTGCTATCTGAATAAATAAAGGATTCGGTGTAAAAAAATGTGCTGCATTGAAAATGGATGGATATAAGACGAGCAAAAGGATTTGGAGGAAGAAAAATGATCGATCAGGCAATTACAGAACTGGTACAGTATGGATTAGATACGGGGCTTGTAGCACCGGAAGATAAAATATTTGTTACCAATCAGATTTTAGAGGCACTTGGTCTGGAGTCTTACGAGGAGACACCAGGAAGCAGGGGTGCAGAGGAGCTGGAACAGATTCTGAAGGAGATTACAGATTATGCAGTGGAAAAAGAACTGATTGCAGATTCAATCGTGTACCGGGATCTGTTTGATACAAAAATCATGGGAAAACTGGTCCCGCTGCCGAGCATGGTAAGCCATAAATTCTATGAACTGTATCAGGAAGGACCGAAAAAGGCGACCGATTATTTTTACAAGCTTAGTCAGGACAGCGATTATATCCGAAGATACCGGATTAAAAAGGATCAGAAATGGATCACAGAGACACCATATGGGGAGATGGAGATCACCATCAATCTGTCCAAACCGGAAAAAGATCCGAAAGCGATCGCGGCAGCAAAAAATGCTACACAGAGTGGTTATCCGAAATGCCAGCTGTGTAAGGAAAATGAAGGCTACGCCGGTCGCGTCAATCATCCGGCAAGACAGAATCACCGGATTATTCCGGTCAGGATCGATGGAAAAGACTGGGGATTCCAGTATTCACCGTATGTGTATTACAATGAACACTGCATCGTTTTCAACGGAGAGCATGTGCCGATGAAAATTGAGCGTGCAACCTTTGCAAAGCTGTTGGATTTTGTCAGCCAGTTTCCACATTATTTTGTTGGTTCCAATGCAGATCTTCCGATCGTAGGCGGATCGATCCTGAGCCATGATCATTTCCAGGGTGGAAATCATGAATTTGCAATGGCAAAAGCTCCGGTTATTAAAGAATATGTGATTCCGGGGTATGAAGATGTGCGCGCCGGAATGGTAAAATGGCCAATGTCTGTTATCCGTCTGCAGTGCAAAGACAAAGAACGTCTGATCAGCGCAGCTGACCATATTTTAATGTGTTGGAGATCTTATACAGACGAAGCAGCATTTATCTTTGCCGAGACGAACGGAGAACCGCACAACACGATCACTCCGATCGCCAGAATCAGGGATGGGTATTTTGAGCTGGATCTTGTTCTCAGAAATAATATTACGACAGAAGAACACCCGCTTGGCGTTTACCATCCGCATGCAAAATTACATCACATCAAGAAAGAGAATATTGGTCTGATCGAGGTGATGGGACTTGCAGTGCTGCCGTCAAGACTGAAAAGTGAGATGGAACAGCTTGCAGATGCAATCCTTGAAGGAAAGGACATCCGCAGCAATGAAGTGCTTGAAAAGCATGCAGACTGGGTAGAAGAATTCCTTCCAAAATATACAGACATTACGAAAGAAAATATCATGGACATTCTCCATGAGGAAATCGGACAGGTGTTTAACCAGGTGCTGGAAGATGCCGGTGTTTATAAGCAGACAGAAGAAGGCATGGCAGCATTTGAACGGTTTGTTGGAAGCCTGTAATATAGAGCAAAAAAAGAATATAAAAAGATAAAAAAGGACTAAAACTCGGGTGTCGGACCGAACTTCAATTGTTCGGGGGAACTACCTGAGTTTTAGTCCTGATTTATTATATATCAGCACAAATATACCGACAAGATAAATTCTTAGTCATCCTGTTCTTCTGTATTCAGATCCAGGATTGCCTGTCTTTTCGCGGCAGTTGCGTCTGCTCCACTCGACTTGAGAAGAGATTTGCACCGGAAATGACCGATGCGGGCAGGATTTCTCATAGGATGTTTTAAAAATTCCAATATATTTTGATTTCTTGTTTAGAAGTACCATCAGAACTTGAACATATGACGATATGGTCGATGAAAGTCTCCACCATACTTCTCGTGAGTTCTTTCGGACGCGAATAGGATTCGAGCACACCTGCTTTTTCTCTTAAGATTTCCTGCGAGCGAAGAATTTTATTGTAATTCTCAGTGCAAAGATCCACTTTACGTTCTGCCAATTCCTTTCCAGCTGACAGCTCTCTGGATAGGAATTGATAATCTGAATTTGAGATACTTCCTGATGCTTTGTCTAAATATAGACATTTGAGACCGGTCTCGTATTCAACAAGTTTCTTTTTGTGTTGGGCAAGTTCTGCTTTTAAGCGTTTTATTTCAATGCCTATAGTACTTTCTTCATCCATTATTTCTGAAAATAAGGAGCCATCCTTGTATTTGGCCGCGAGGATATCCAATTGGTCGAGAATGGTTTTTTCCATCAAGGCGTTGGAGACCGCATGTACAGGACAAGGATTGATTTCAGGGTGCCTTCTGACGCATATTACGTAATTGTAGTACGTGCCAGATTTTCTTTTTGACCTTCCGGTTCTCATCAATTTGTTGCAATGGCCACAATAAACTTTTCGGGAAAAGAGGCCTATTTCCTCCGATCGTGTAAAAGAACGCGCTCCGACAGCGAGTAGTGCCTGGGTTTGATTCCAAGTTTCCAGCGATATAATCGCTTCATGTGTTCCGATGACACGAATCCAATCTTCTTTTGGCAACGTTCGAAGTTTTTTTGTTTTATAAGATTCGGATGCTTGTCGGCCTTGAACCATATTGCCGATATACATTTCCTCTTTAAGGATTCGCGAAATAGAGCAGGAATCCCACTCACCTGCCATGAAGGCATTTTTATATTTATCCCCCTGTTGGATTTTGTATAGTCCCGGCGGCGGGATTTGTTCCGAATTTAAGATGCGGGCGATGTCTGCTCTACTGTTTCCTTCAAGGTACATCTTGAAAATTCGTTCCACCACGGCGGCGGCAACTGGATCGGGAATGATATGTCCTTTTTGGTTCGGGTCTTTCATGTAACCATATCTGACCCAGGCACCGATATGGTGCCCTTTTCTGCGAAGGTCATCAAGGGAACTCTTGATGTTTTCAGACATATCTTCGAGATACCATTCATTTACAAGTCCGTTGATCTGCCTGGCTTTTTTGTTGCCTTTAACCGATGTATCCGCTCCGTCGACCATGCCGACGAACCGGATACCCCAAATAGGGAAGAGGCCGTGGATGTATTTTTCCACGAGCTCCATTTCACGGGTGAATCGTGCTTGCGTCTTGCACAGGATGATACCGAATTTACCTTCCCGTGCGTCCGTAATCAACCTGTTGAACTCTGGGCGAGATCTGTCTGCACCGGCATAATCGTCATCGTTATAGATGTCATAGACAGTCCATCCATGTTTCGATGCGAATTCAAGAAGCATTGATTTTTGATTTTGGATCGAGAGACTGTCGTCGGTTTCATGAACCTTGTCATGGTCTTCTTCGGAAAGCCGTACATAGATTGCAGCTATCCGATCTCTGTTGTCTTGTGTTTTCATAAGTGTTCCACCTTCCTGATGGAACGACCGTCATAAGTATTATAGTACTACTATGTGGTATTGTCATATTTAGTTTGGAGCCGCGGACTAAAATTTCCAAGTTATGTCGATCGCTTGCGTTCCTGATTTTGGATCGCGTTTATGTACATAGACTGATTCTATAAGCATCGAAACCTTAGTCTTATCTAGGTGGTTAAAGTCGGCGGCTTTAAGAACTGTTTCCATTCTTATGGATTCAGCTGCTATTGATTCATTCAGATGGAGTAATTCGCTCGAAGCACGTTTCGATTTCAATCTGAGCTTGTCTACGTCGTTTCTGATTCTGCGTAATGCAGAATTAAAATCGTCAATAGACATACCATCTGTAGCGCGTTTGAGATATAGATCGCGGCTTCTCTGCTCGTAGGCCGTGATTTCCTTCTCAATGAGCTCGACAGCGGTTTTCAGCCTGTTTCTCTCCTGAATAAGATCGGCGGACTGCGCGTCCTGACATATGCCTATTTGGACGCGATCATCGGAGTACCTATCGGCAAGATTCTTCAACTCATGGAGAATTGCGCTTTCAAGATGCTTCTCGGATATGAATGCACCTTTGCAGTGCGAAGGGCTTTTTTTTCTGGTTGGGCAGAAAAGGGTACGTTCGTATCCCGTTTTACGTAAAGTTTTTCCTTTTGTAAGAATTTTTCCACAGCTTGCACAACGGACTTCCTTACCGAAAATGCCTGGGGGAAAGTTCTTTTTTTGCTCGTGAAGATTGTGAGCTCCGGCTTCCTTCCTTGCTTTAAGTTCTCTACGCAATAACTCATCGTCAATGATTGCCGGATGGTGGCCCACTGTGCGAACCCATTGGTCTTTTGGAATATTTTTCTTGCTGTGAAATTGGCCTTCAGGTGTGAGTTGTCGTCCTTGGCACAATGTGCCCAGGTATGTTTCATTATGTAGGATCGAATATATGCAACCTGCAGACCAAAGTGAGCTTGAGGGACGATTATGCCATGAGTAGCCCGTTAATTTGGCATAAGACGTTGGGTTCGGTATCCCCTCTTCATTTAGTGTTCGAGCTATAGTAGGCGCCCCGATGCCTCCGGCGTGCATTTCCCAAATTCGCCTTACGACTGAAGCCGCAACTGGATCAATGATAAAACAGTTGATATCGTCTGGATCCGGACGATATCCGTAAGGTAGGACAGAGCCAGTGTATTTTCCCCTGATTCTTTTAAGTTTTAAAGTAGCCTTTATGTTGTCTGATAGGTTCTCTAGGTACCACTGATTTACAAGTCCGTTGATCTGCCTGGCTTTTTTGTTGCCTTTAACCGATGTATCCGCTCCGTCGACCATGCCGATGAACCGGATACCCCAAATTGGGAAGAGACCGTGGATGTATTTTTCCACGAGTTGCATGTCTCTGGTAAAGCGCGATTGGTTTTTACAAAGAATGATATTGAACTTTCTAAGCGAGGCATCTCGTATCAATCTATTGAATTCGGGACGGTCCCGTGCAACTCCGGAAAGATTATCGTCGCAGTAAATATCGAAAATTTGCCATCCGTTGATTTCGGCAAAATCGGTAAGCATCGATTTTTGGTTTTGAATACTTCTACTGAGATTATCTATTTTGTTTTCGTCGAGATCTTCCTTCGATAGACGACAGTAGATTGCGACGGCCTGTGGTGTTTCAATTTGCATTTGTCCATCCTCCTTTGGGACGATGGAATGTCGTCTGTTTGCAGTTCAGTATTATCATACTATCGTTTTACAGTATTGTCGATTTGGGTTATCTGTCCTATTTCTGAATAAGCAAGCGATTCTCTTTGGATGATTTTCGCTATACAAATGTTGAACCTCTTCTTGATTTCTTCCTCCGTTTTCCCCTTGAAGATATTTGTGCAGATGACGGTTGTTCCATTCTTCATTGTTTGATCTCCTTTTTTCTTTTCTCAGACATTTACGCGTCGTTGTCTAAAAGTGCAAATCTTCATTTTGATACTACCGTACGCTAGTACTCCTAAAAGATGTCGGGCTCAATCGGCGCCGGCCTTTTTGGAAAAAAGGAAAGTTCCCTCTGGGATCGGGAACTGGGCCTATCCGAGGCATTGGCATTCTATGCCGCTCCTGCGCTTGACCATCAAGGGTGCCTGCGCATCTTTCTGCAACTTTTTCCTCCGCATGCTCCGTAAAAACTGGCAGAAAGACTTCGCCCTTGATTCGCGCCCTCGCTCCACTACGTTGCATTCATGCCCGGTATAGGCACAGCAGAACAGACAAGCTGTTCAGCCTAAATCTTTTAAAAATAGGAGGAAAATAAGATGGGAAGAGCGAAGAAAAACGTAGAGGTCGAGGCTCAGGTGATCGCAAGGGGAAATGTCGTTCCGATGATGACTGAAACGGAGAGTGCGGAGACAGTCCAGTATGTTTCCGATGAGGATGCTGCAAGGGAGGATAGGCTGGTTTCAGAGATCCGGATGATTACGGAACAGACGAAACAGGTCGTCCTGTTCAACTCAATCGAGATCGGCCGGCGTCTGACCGAGGCGAAAGCTATGGTGAAGCGCGGAACGTGGGGAACGTGGCTTAAGGAAAGGGTTGATTACAGCCAGAGGACGGCGAACAACTTCATGAAGATCTATCAAGAGTACGGTCGGAACGGGTTGGCAGAGAAATCGCAAGCGCTTGCGAATTTGAGTTACACGCAGGCTTTGGCTTTGATTGACCTTCCGGAAGACGAGCGTGCGAGATTTGCAGAGGAACGCAAAGCCGGTGAGATGGCATTGCGCAGGCTCCAGGAGGAGGTGAGACAGGAGAAGGAAAAGGTCACAGCCGTTAAGGAGCTTGCAAACAGGAACGCAGCCGAGGCGGAAGCTAAGTTCGCAGACGCGCTGAAACAAAAGGATACTCAAATGGCGAAATTGACTGCCGAGAAAGCCAAGGTTGCTGCTCAGATCGAGGCATTAGAGAAACGGGCGGCAGAGGCCGAGAAATCCAACCAGAAGCGGCAGAAAGAGGCAATCGGTATTGCCCTTGAAGAGGAGCGGAAGAAACTCGATGCCGCTGCCGAAAAGCAGTCGGAGCTGCTTAAACAGATCGACGAACTGAATGGACAGAGAGATCGACAGGTTGCCGAGGCTCGACGAAAAGCCGAAGAGGAGATGAACGCTAAGTTTGCAAAGGAACGTGCTGAACTTGAGGAAAAGGAGAGGGCGGCGAAAGCCGTTGCAGACGTCGCACGGAAACAGATCGATGCCGCCAAACGCCAAGTGACTGAGGCGATCGAGAACAGGGAGCTGACCGGAGCTATTGCGAGAGCCAAGTTCGCAATCGAATCCGCGCTCGACGCATATTCTAGGGCGGCCGACACGGTGATCGAGGTCGGCAGGCTCGACAAGGTGGAGGCGTCAAAACTCCTCGATGACATGGCGGAATCCAGCCAGAGTATTGTGGCGAAGTTCGTGAAGACTCTTAAATCTGAATAGCATTACGGTACTATGCTACCGAGATACCAGTAACCCGTAGTCGGAATGCACAGAAAATGATATATCACAAACCAGCAGGCAGGACGCGCAAAAAGTGTCCCGCCTTGCAAAAAATCGGTGTTATCGGTAGTAGTCTCGTACCGTAGTAGTATGGTATTTACACTACGTATTACACGTGTTATAATTAGAGAAAGGGTAAACAGAAGATGAGGTTTCGTGAACTTGAAAGGCTGATTGTCGCGGATGGCTGGATTCGGTGTGATGTGAAAGGATCGCATTACCAGTACCGGCATCCGTTGAAGAAAGGGAAGGTCACGATACCGAGGCATGGTGGCGATATTCCGTTGAGGGTCGCGGATTCCGTGCTGAGGCAGGCGGGACTGAAGTAGTTTTTGGTTAAGGAGGAAACGGTATGTGCTATATCTATCCAGCGGTGTTCTATAGAGAAGTGGACGGTCGCTATTCGGTTATTTTTCCAGATCTGAATGATTTGGCGACCTACGGAAATGATTTTGCGGATGCATTTGCGATGGCCCAGGAGGCATGTGGGCAGTATCTCTTCAATGAATTGAAGGAAGGCAATGTTCTTCCGGTGGCTTCCTCCATCGAGGATGTCATTGCGGAGGAGGATGGAGCGATTGTCAATATGGTCGACATCGATCTCAAGGCGTTCGAGAGGAAATACGGGGAGAAGTCGGTAAAGAAGACATTGACGATTCCTGGGTGGCTGAATGCATCATGCGAGGAACGCGGAATCAATTTTTCCAAAGTCTTGCAGGAAGCGTTGATTGCCCGCCTCCAGGCAAGATAGGTAGACGAAAGGGCTGGTAGCGGTTATACGCTACCAGCCCTTACCATGTCCAGTCGGCTGTTCCGCGATTCAGTCCCCTATCGGGTCGATCACATCAAGTCCGAGATTTCTGACATAGTCTTCATTTTGCCTACGTTGCTCATCCTCGCTTTTTGGCATTTCAGAAATTTTAGGATCGTCTCCCAAAGCAAGCGTTTTGGTATTTTTCTCCATTGGATTGCCTCCGTGACTGTATTATTGTATGGTAGTATTATACCACAGCGGGATCAGGTTGTACAACGTAACCAAGGGGAGACCGGTTCGCGGTCTCCCCTGCTATCTTTAGGTTTTAAGAGTCGTGTTTCGATTTTGGTTTACGTGTTACGTTTTGTATGTCCTCTCTCTGATATCGAACAGCAGGATTTTTGCCATCAGCTTCGCTTCCAGTCGCAGTTTCAGTTCGTTGTCGCATACGATGGAGACGTTGCCGTTTTCCGCAATGTATTCCCGGCGGCAGAGTGAAAGTATGTACGGTCTGTAATGTCGTATAACCTGTTCTAATGCCTGTGGGTCGCCCTGCGTTGCGAGGACGATGGTTTCGAATGGAACGAGTTTGTTTTTTCGCTTGCTCATCAGTATTCCTCACTTTCTTGTTCGAGCATCTTTCGCATCATTGCGAGCGCACGCGAGCGATGGTATTGGACATTGGCGCGTCCGGTGCCGAGCGCGTCGCCGATTTCGCGGTCGTTCATCTCTCCGAAGTAGGATAGAAGGACGATCTTTCTTTTTGCTCCGGGAAGGGTCATGAGCGCATCGTATACGCCCTGATCGCACACAATGAAATGCAAACCGTCTTCCACGATATCCCGTTCGAATTGGAAATACCGGTCTGTCGTGATGAGCTTGTTCAGCTCTTCAGGCGACATCTCTCCGAAGAGCTGTTCGCGTTTCAGTTTGCGTTTACGCTGGTCGTATGCGTCCCTCGCTTCATTTCTGAGGATTACTTTGCAGTAGGCGTCAAACGCGCATTGGTTTGACTTCTCGAAGTCCTTGTCGCTGTTACTCATAGGTTTCACCTCCTTTCGATCTGTCGAGACGGCAAGAGAGGTGCAGTCCGCATCGGCTGGATGGCGGAAAAGGACATGATGTTTTCCGCCTACAACGATGACGAACGCTCTATGTAAAGCGCAAAGCCTTCGGAAGACATATTTGATTATCTGGCTATAAAAAGGCGGAGGCACCACCTGGAAAGGAATCAGGTGGTGCCTCCTCGTTAAGCGACAATAAGACTATAACACGATTCGACTTTAGTATCATCGAAAAATTTGGGTAATTTTTTCTCTAGTATTACAAGGCATTTTCGATTGAGCGATCACTTAGCATACTACTGTGGTATATTGGTATTACGGCACCACGAGAGAAGGGAATAAGAATGATGCTGTATCGATTCGAGGTCGATTACACCGTTCCCGGGAAAATGGGAAGCAAGAATTACGTGACGGCGGTGGCAGCGACCGATGCCGCCCATGCAAGGGTTGAGGCCGGAAAAATCTTCGAGGGTTTGAAGGAGGACTATGGCTATGATAAGGCACTCGGGAAACTGTACAGTGCGAGTGGCATCTGCAAGTGCATAACCGAGTTCAATGAGCCTGTCGCGCAGATGTCGAAAGCCTAATTGACTGAATTACATAGAGAGACAGAAGGAGGTCTAGCCGATGGAACGCGGATTCAAATACCGAATTTACCCGAATGAGTCACAGCGCGACCAGATCGCGCGGACGTTCGGTTTGTGTTAAAATGTCTTTAGGCGTATTTACCCTTATAGAAAAGGCTCCTGTCCTTTGGACGGGAGCCTTTTCTATAAGGGTAAATATCAGTTAGGTAGCTAAATGCAAGCAGCCATCAAATTCGCAAACGCTTGCGAATTTGACCATCGGGAGACAACTTGTATATATACTCTGCACTAGGTACTGCTTTCCGACAAATCCAACAGCGCTACGAGCCTCACCCAGGGACTCTCCGCGCCATTGAAATTGTCGAAAACCTACCTACTTCGTTGTAACGATACCAGCCGATGGCTCACGCTTCGCGTGACCACGCCCACCATCCGTAATCCACTAGGAACGGTGTAAAAGATATCTCGGAGAGCTATGGAAGGTTAGTTCTCGATCGGGCTGGAAATCATTTCAGAGAAAGCGCCATTCTCGTTAGTTGTACTACGGTACTATGGTATGATTTAGTCAAGTTAAGCGGATGGGAGGAAAATCCATGTTTTACAAATATGAGAGCGACTTTGATAATGACCTTATGTTTTGGTCAAATGCTACTGCCGATCTATGGCATAAAGGCGAAATCGGTGAGAGCGATCTGCCTGATGAATTGCTTCATGCTTTAAATGAGTTGTGGACTGATAGCCATCTGGTCTGCTGTTATCTTGTAGAATTCAAAGGGCGTTATGGTGTCGCATTGGAATCTATTTACGATAGGGATTTTGCCGAATCGCTTGGTGTTACATATAGTGAGCTTTTAAAACGTGTCGAGAAGAAAGCAAATTATATTTCTAAAGAATGTCCACAGTTTGATACACTTTTCGGGAAAGATACTCAAAGCTGGTCTAACGGCGGCGCCGATTCGCAACTTCTTGTAATTGTTCCTTGGGACGAATCGAAAGAGACATTTGAATCTGTGGCTAAGTGGCTTGATTCTATTGTGTATGAAATATAGAACGGTGATTCTAAAGGATAGCCAATTTTGGTTGTCCTTTTTTGTTTAAGATACCTCTCATTCTCGTTAGTTGTACTACGGTGCTATGGTATACTGTAGGAACGTTAAGCGAACGGGAGAAAGGAACCCGAATATGAGCCAGACAATTGATACACCCAGTTATACAATCGAGCTTTCGGACGGTTCGATCCGCCCCATGACGGTTAAGGAATTGGCAATCAGGCTTGAGCAGCTGATGTCTGCTGACAAGGGTATTGCCGAGATGCCTGTTGGCCTGTCTGTCGATTCCGAGGGAAACGGCGTCTATGTCCCCCGTGTTTTCGTGCCGAAGGAGGCCGGGGGCGACAATCCGATGGACAATGTGGTCGGTGTCATTGCCGAAGAGGATTGCGCTTATTATGGTGTTCCCGCGTGCGTTCTGATCGGTTAGGTTGATACGTTGATTGGTACAGGACACCTCTATGCGAGGTGCCCCTTTTTAGCAATTGTGGCCCTATGGTGTCAACGCCGTTTAAAGGTGGTCTGAAATGTCTGATGTGGAGACGTTCTACTGCTTGATTGTCGGTTCGAGGTCTTTTTCCGATTACGAATTGTTTGTAGCGAAATGCGATCTCCTTTTAAGGAATTGGGGAAGCGTTGTTATTGTTTCCGGCGGGGCGCGAGGTGCAGACGCCTTGGCGAAACGGTATGCCGTGGATCGGGGATATTGCTATATGGAGTTCCCTGCTGACTGGGATACGTACGGCAGGCGTGCGGGGTATATCAGAAATCGTGCGATGCACGAATATATCTCCACCCATGAAAACCGTGGTGTCATCGCGTTTTGGGACGGAAAGAGTCGTGGAACCCGCCAGAGCTTTTCGCTTGCCGGATCATACTCCAACCCTCTTAGGGTTGTTCATGTGCCTGTAGCCTAAAGCGGAGTTCCTTTATTGAGCCTTTGAAAAATGCGTATCGGCAAGTCCGATACTTTTTAATGAGTCCGCTAGCGCGGACAGGGGGCGAGTTTCCGACAAATCCAACAGCGCTACGAGCCTCACCCAGGGACTCTCCGCGCCATTGAAATTGTCGAAAACTCGCTGACTTACTCCGGAAGACCCCAGCCGACGGCTCACGCTTCGCGTGACCGCGCGCACCATCCGCAGTCTACTTGGAACGGTATTAAAGAGAACTCGGCGAGATGAAGAGGGTCGATTCTTGGTCGGGCTGAAAGTCCTTTCCGAGAAATCGCCATTGTCGATAGTTGTACTACAGTACTATGGTATACTGTAGGCACGTTAAGCACAGAGAAAGGAATTGGTATGTGCAAGCCTGTTTACGCTATCGACACGCCTGCTGGACGGATCGGGATTTTTGAGGGCGATGAGAGTGAGGATTTTCACGGCATCAGGATTTTCTGGATTGACGAAAACGATGCGGTGATCGACCTTATCGCCATGATTGAGGGGGAGAGTGCAAACTACCTTGAGTGTAACTGCCCTGCGTTTGTGACTTATGGGTATCGAGCAGATACAGAAGAGCCGATTCCAGTTCCATTTTTTGTTAAATCGGCTGCTGCTAAAAGCGAGTAGGCGATCTGGCCTGTGCGCTTTAACGCGTTCTTATGAAATGCGATAAGGCGTTGTCGAATTGATATAAAGACATTGAAGGGCGACCGTTCCCGATCGCCCTTCTTGTTTAAGCTATTTTTCATTCTCGATGATTATACTACGGTACTATGGTATACTGTAGGAACGTTAAGCGAACGGGAGAAAGGAACCCGAACATGATTGACGTCAACGAAATCAACCTTGATGCGATTCGCTCGACAATTACATTTCTATCCGAGAATGAGGAGTACGGTGACGATTGGTCGGAGGAGATCGCAACCTTAGATAAGGTGATGGATTTCTGCCTTGAGCATGGTCACAGGGACGAATAGGTAGACATTGGATAGGGCAGCTTAACAGGCTGTTTCATCTAACGGTAGGCTTCGGGTGAAAGGCTGATGCATGGAAAGGGTAATCGGATATACGGAGTCGTTCTTTTTATCTGCGATGCAGTTTATTTCTGAGTGTGCTGCGAAGAGAAAGGAGATCCTTGATGCCACGAAGGACACGGCAGATGATACAGAGCTTCCCGATATAGAAGCGCTTGTAGAGGATGCGCTTTTCTTCGGTCCGGACGAAGATGGGCTATGCTTCAATTGTTGGGGCGTGACTGATAACTATGATTCCGATCGTCCGTTTGCCTGTATGGTGATTGATTACGGGGAGGGAATCATTTTAGATGCTGCATAGGAAAAGGGCGATCGGTGACGGTCGCCCTTTTTTATGAAAAAATCTTATTTTATCCGTAGTACTATGGTACTGTGGTATACTAACCTTACGTTAAGCGGGCGGGAGAAAGGAACCCGAAATGAAAAAAAGCGTGATGTATTCCGAGACGCGGACGTGGTTTTTTGATCTGGATATGGCAGAGGGAGCGGATCTTGACGAGGTAATGAGTGTCTTGAAGGGTACGGACGGGTTTTATCGCTATGTTGATGATGGCACGTCAGAAGAGATTGAGTGCGAGTGGAGTGAAGTGCCGGAGGACTGGCGTGGGAAGGGCGATCCGGATTATACCGAGGAGTTCCGCGAGGTTGCCGAGAGGGAGCTTGATGGGAAGGAAAGGCATATGGTATTGTCTGCGCTCGTGAAAAAGGGCTGATAGTGTAACGATGGACGGCATTTCGGAAAGCGAGGTGCCGTTTTTATTTTTCAAGGCGGCGGATCGCGTGCAAGGGCTTTTCACATCAAAACTTTGGTTTCTCAGCGACAGTACTATGCCGCTGTGGTATTATAGTACTACCATATAATACCAATTCGAACACGGGGGTTACGATGGATGTCACTTGGCTGGTTGATGAATATCTCGGTAATGGTAAGGCAAGGCACGCGGCGTTCAGTTCGAAGAGACACGCGATCGAGGTTGCGGGAAAGAGTTGCGATCATTCGAGTAAGGTGATTCTTGTCGAATGGACGTATTGCCGCCCCCTGAGCGTCCAGCAGTTATTTCCTGTTAGGACGGATCCTGTTGTGTATGAAAGTTCCTCGGTTTACGCGATTTCCTAGAGACGGAGTTACATCATGAAGGACGTAATCAAGCGCAAGACTGCGATCAACGCCAAGGACTTCGCTGGGGTTTACGGTTGCACGGATTTTGTCGGTGCGGGGCATACCAGTCGAATTGCAGCCGAGAAGCGCAAAGAAAAGCGCCGCGCTAGGCGTTCCGTGAAACAGGCACTTCATCAGGGTGTCTATGATTTTTAAGAGTTTTAGTCAGGCGGTGCAGACAGGACGATTGAATTGTCCCGTCTGCACCGTATTTCTGTAGAAGGGTAATTCGAGCTGGCGATTTTCCATCGAATCCGCTGTCGCGGACAGGGGGCGAGTTTCCGACAAGTCTTAAATTGGTCAGTGAGGAGGGCGAGGTCGCTGAGGCTCATTCCCTTGCTACGCTTAAAACGGATTCTCGTCTTAACGGCAACGCAGCACTTTCTTTCGGATATCTTACCGAGGAGGATGAGTATGTCCTGATGGTGAAGCAGGATGACGGTGGCTATCGGAGGATGAGTTACCCGGTTGATAATGCGGTAGTGTATGAGGATGCGGAAGCCGATGATGCGAGGGTCGAAGTAGTCGATCAATATGTGGTCATCCGTGAAACCTACGAGTTTCCTATAGCAGGTGAGTGGACACGCGATCGACGAGAGTTCTCAAAGTGCGAGATACGCATCCATGTTCCCGCAGGAAGCATCGCGCAGGGTGAATATGACATTTCCTAGCTGTTTGCAAATGTAGCAGAGTCCGTAAAATAAAGATCTTGAAGGGCGATCGGTGACGGTCGTCCTTTTTGTTTAAACTATTTCTCATTCTCGTTGGTCGTACTACGGTATTGTGGTACGATAGCCTTACGTTAGGCGGTTTACAGAAAGGGTTATGTCCATGTCCGATAAGCGCATTTTCTTGGAAACCATGTTCGATGGCTTCACCCCAGATTCCGTGAGTCGTGAGGAGTTGATTTCTATCCTTCTCGACGATCTTATGGTTGTCGCTAGGGACAACCTGTCGATCGAGTATCTTGAGAACGGCGGGGATGAGGAAGAAGCGCTCAAGTCGTTCAATGTCGAGATGCGCAAAAACCTTGAGGAACGAATCATCGCGTAGTTAAGCACCAAGTGCCCGGCGCTAAAGTATCTGGTGTCTGGCGCTTGATAGTTTGGAGAAAAGATACAATATGGCACAGAAGACTTTTTTCGCTGTCAAGGATTTAGATGGCGATGGGAAGCACTATTGCGCGGTTGCTTTTGAGAGCAAGTTGGCGCGGGAAGCTTTCTGCGAACTGAATGGATATGAACCGGTTTTGGTCAAGTGGGCGATCGATAATCTTGCCGGGAGTGTCTACAACGACATTCGACACTACCCGAATATCATCGTAGACAACTCCTTGCGCAAACCGATCGGGTTTGTTCTCGAAGACGGTTCGATTAGCTAGGATGCGGCACGGTAGGGTGAAGTTGGTGCGTTTCACTACGTACATATTTGACCTAGCTTGTGAAGGGGAAGCAGAAATGCATCCCCTTTTTTTAGAAATCAATCAGCGACCGTAGGGAGCGGATCATAGGTGCCGTCAGGCACCGCATGAATAGCGTATTGTAAGCAAATCGCCGTTCGCATCGCTTGCTCGTGACGTTCAAGGTTTGTTGCGGAGAGTTATCAAGTATGATTTTCAACTTTTTCTGCAATAGTACTAGGATACTATGGTATAGTAACCTTACGTTAAGAGAACGGGAGAAAGGAACCCATGATGAACGGTAAGCATTGCGCCCCGAGAACGTATACGCATATTGAGAAGATTCGTATCATGAATGACGTTATCGTATTCATGTTTGGATGCATGACGCTTGTCTGCGAGATCAGGGTGGGTAGTTTCCTGTTTTTCGAGATGAATGTGCTCCTACTTCTTCTGGGAACGGCCGAGATCTGCCTTGCATGTTTCATGTACTACCAGGAGTTTATGCTTCCCGAAGTTAAGGCGTGTCGCGAGCGCGAAGCAAAGCGCCGCGCCGAACGCCTTATGCGTCAGGCTGAACGCGACGTCCGTAAAGAGTGGGCCCTCTACGACAAGTAAGGCTCTGAAGAAAGAATCGATTCAAAAAGGAGTTCGGGCGAGCGGGCTCCTTTTTCGTTAACGATATATTGCACTATGGTATATTGGTACTATCCGATTATAGGAAAGGAGCTTTATGTATGGAAAGCGGTTTGTGACCGGTGATCGACAGAAAGCCTGCCTGTTTGAACAAAAGGGTTCATATATGGCGAGCATCAAGGATTCAAATGGGCAATTCAAGACGTTGCAGCTTGGAACCAATCGACCCGTGGCGTTCAAGCAGTTTTTCGCTGCCGCGTCCGCTGCCGGATACGACATGCGGTCCGTTGCCAAGGAGCAGGGAGTAGATCCGGAGGTGAAGCTGAATCGAGAGCAGCGCCGGAAGCTTGAAAAGGAAAACCGCCATATGAGCAATAAGGCAAAGAACCGAAAGCAAAGTGAAAGGCTGCCTGAAAGCGAAATGAGCGGACGGGAGGCACAAAAGCAACCTTCTGCTCCGCAGGAACCTGAGACTCTATGCGTGCTTGAACATGGACGCTTGACAAGACACCAGACGTCTCACGGTAGGTTTCTTTTCACCTACGCGCCGGCAGACGGCAGTGACGAGGTGGTCAAGAGTGTTCGCGGGCGACGCTCTGAGATCGTCGCCAGTTTCAATGAGTGGTACGCGGAGCAGGAAAAAGTTCATGAGGAGTCGCCTAAATGCCCCGCAAAAGTCTCATGCGGACATGAGGCTGATTCTGTAAGTTCAGATGCGAAAGAGGAGAATTCCGTTATGTCTGGAAAAGAACGCAACGACGCTGAAAACAAGATCAACTCGACAGACGAGACCGTGTTTTCGATTATGGCAAACGGTCCGGAAAGCTCGAAACCGATCATGGCGTTCCGAAGTAGAGAAGATGCAGCTTATTTTCTAGAGTGTCTTCAGCAGGCGTCGGGAATAATGAGAGGGGATACCACCTACAGTATCGTAGATCTCATTTTAAAGAATTGAAGGAATTGGGAGCGGAGAGGGCAACCGCCGCTCGCCCTCTGTCCCGGCAAGGCGGAGGTTTCGTGTGGAACGGAAAAGAAAGCACCAGCCGTGCTGGAGACGGCCGGATTGGATTCAGCCGTTCTCGATGCAGGTATAGCCGCCCAACAGCTTCAACTGGTAAATGCGATCGTAGACGAGGATAGACAATACGCGACACGCTTGACGATTACCAGAACCGACAATGAAAATGTCAGTGAGTCGGTGATCTCGACTGTCATATCCTGGCTAATGAAAAAAAAGGTCCTATCGAAAGAGCACTGTGATTCTTTCCGAGAGGGTACCTATTCGACACCTGATGGTTGGAATGGGACAACTGAACTTGAACAGGGAAAGACCGCCCTTGCATCAAAGCGGAACAGTGGCGTCCCGGGCTGTGTCGTGTGGGCGATGGAGCTTGATGAACAGGATCACAGGCTGATCTATGGCCGTTGGCATACGAGGATCGGTATTATCGGAAATGCCGATTCCTGTATCGTCAACATCCAATTGAGCCGTTATATCGTCAGGGGGTTCATTGGGGAGGCTGCGCCGCCGATACCGTCTACGCCGCGGATCGTGAAGATGCTTTTTAGCGATGAGGCGAACGTCGTTCGCGTTGGCTCGACTTTTTTGAACGATAAGCCGATATACCTGACTTCCGAGACATTGACGAGCAAGTTCATACCGGATCTGACCGACCCGGATCGAACTCTTTCCTTGATCTTAATCACCACCGACGAAGAATCTAAACTGCCGGTCAGGAACTTGAAAAATCTGACCAAGCAGCTTTTCGGGATGGCAGATATATATGTCCTTGACTGGCACGACCGTGCTCTTATGGACACTTATCGAGAGGTCTTTCTGAAGAACACGCCGGCTTATGATTACGGCATGGAATGCTCAAGCCTGAAGATTTACTGTAAGCCGGTCGATCTCACGGTTCCAACTGACAATGAAATGGGGATGGCTTATGCCAAGTATCTGATCGATCGATATACGCGCTACGGTGAAAACCGATTCATAAATGTCCTTCGTCAGGGGATCTGCCGTGCGAGCGACAGGGTGGCTGGGGATATCCTGAGTATCGCCGATGTCCGATGGTTAGATGGAATAGATGAGGCCAAACGCCTCAGTTCACGGATTAAGAAACTGAAGCAGCGGGTGAAAGGCGATTCCGGTGGAAACGAAACGGTTGATTCGCTTCGCGATGAGATAAGCGGTCTTCAAAAGGACATCGCGGACTGGGAGGAAATTGCGAGCGAGTTGGAGACTTCGAACTCGGAAGCGGCTGCAAAAATCGACATGCTCACGCGCGATGCGATGCGACTTGAAAACGAGAAAAGGGCCGTCGAGCGTAAGCTCGAGATGGCAGAACTCGAGCAGCTAAACGCCAATGCGTTGAACGGCATCCGCAAGGCGCTTACGGTAGTGCCTGAAAACCTTACACAGCTGCTTGATTTGGCGAAGGTGCTCTATCCGGACAGAATCGTGATTCTTCCCGATGCCTACAGGAGTGCCAAGAAATTTGACGGCATTTTGACGGAAGAATGGGAAATCTTGGTTGCCGTCGCGACGACGCTCTGGGATCTATGCTTTAAGGAGACGGTAAACGATCGGTTGGGTTCTGAGTTCAAGAAACGAACCGGATATGAGCTGGCTCGCGGAGAGTCTGGAACGACTTGCGCGATGCCCAACTTAATGAAGCTCCGCAAGCGGATGTACAAAGGCAAGGAGATCGATATCTCGCCGCATATCAAGGGAAGGAACATCAAGGCCGCCTTCCGGCTCCACTTCTATATCGACAGGGATGAGGAGAAGATCGTGATCGGACACGCGGGGGAGCACATGGATACCGCAGGGACTCCACGTCGATAAATCCCCTTTCACAAGAAGGTGCAATCTGTTAATTGTCCAGATTGTACCTTCTTTTATGTTTCTGCATAGCATTATGGTATCCTAGTACCATGGTTACATGAGTACAAAGGGGATTGAGATGCCGAGCGGACTGGAACTGTATCCACATAATGAAAAGGCGTATCGCAAACTACTGGCTATGCTGTCTGAGACCAGGCGTGCGTGCATCATTCATCCTACCGGGACAGGCAAGGCGTTTATAGCATACCGTTATGCCTTCGATCATCCGAAGGAGCGAATCCTCTGGATGTCACCCTCGACCTATATCGAACAGGAGCAGGAAGCTTCTATCAGGCGTGAACTGCCGAATTATGAATTCAAGAACATCGAGCGCATGACGTATCAGACTGCCATGCATCGAGCGCAAAAGGGAAACCTTGATATCCATGCCGATACGGTTATTTTCGATGAGTTCCATCATACGGGGGCACCGCAGTGGTCCCGTGGTGTTGAAGGGGTCATCGAATGCAATCCCGACGCCAATTTGATCGGATTGAGCGCGACTTCGATTCGATACAGCGATAGCGGCCGAGATATGTCCGATGAACTTTTTGATGGGCATATCGCCTCATATATGTCGTTGACGGATTGCTGGGTTTTAGGCATCCTGCCTGTCCCGACATATGTGACTGCCGGGTACAGCATCAACGGCTACATTGAAGATCTCGGCGAGCGCATCGCAAAGGAAGAGAGTGCGGGTAGGCGGGCGGAGTTGCTGGCTGATTTTAACGAGCTGAGAGATTGCGCGAGCAGGGCAGCGAACCTTCCGGCCATTTTTCAAAAGTACTTTGAGGGAATAGAGAAAGTGATTGTTTTTTGCCCGAATGTCTTCGAGCTGAATGAAATCGAGAAGATGTGCCCGCGGTGGTTTTCCCGAGTAAACGGTAACGTTCATACCTATGTTGTCCATAGCTCGAATCCCTTCGGGACGAGTGAATACGATGGGTTCAAAGAGGACGATGATGAGACCGCAATCAAGCTTTTGCTTTGCGTCAACCAGCTTAACGAGGGGGTTCACATCAAGGGCGTGGATGCCGTCATTATGGTACGTCGTACCTCGTCGCCGACGATTTTCTATCAGCAGCTTGGGCGTGCATTGACCGCCGCAGGCAACTTCGAACCGTTGGTCATCGATCTGGTCGACAATTTCGAGATGATCGGGATTGAGCAGATTGTAAACATGATGTCGGAAAGCTACGCTCGGCTGTCAGATGAAAATGATCCGAAAGAGCTCATTCCGCCTTCAGCCTTCAAGGTCATCGACCATGAGAAGGACGCAAGGCATTTGGCGAAAAACCTTGAACGACGGCTCGCATTAAGATCCGAGAAACTGACAATCGATGAGAAGATAGCGCTGTGGAAGGGGCTTTAACAGATGACTGACGGGAAAAAGGACCAGCTCAAACGGAAAAAGACTCTGGAGTACGAGCTTCGCCGTCTTTATTGCGCGGGCGAGCTGACCGACCAGCAGATTGCCGAGTTGAAGGAAGCCGAGTTTCCATTCGATGCCCCTGTTCGCAGAACGGCAAAATCGGTTGTCCGGATTGACGATGGTAAGAGATGGCCGAGCTGCAGTGCAGCGGAAAAAGAGCTTGGGATCACCCAGGGCTGGATGTCGGATGTGTGCAATATGGCGCTGCGGGGCAAATGGGTCGCAATCAAAAATCAGTTCTATTGTTTTGAGTCGATGTATTCGCCGGATATGGATCTGACAGAGATTCGAGGACTCGCCGGGTGGATCGTCAATTTGGAAACGGGGGAGATGTTCCCGACTACGACCGAGGCGGCGAAGGCTGCCGGCACAAGCAGATCGGTAGTCCTAGACCATGTGAAAAACAAGGTCAAGCCTCAGAATAAGAGGTTTTCGTATGTGAGGGATTGGGACGGGAAAGTAGGAAGACTTGTAGATTTGAATGTGCAGATGATTTGTCTTGAGACGGACACCATCTATCACAGCTATGACGAAATCTGTGCCGCAATATGGTCCGATGGATACGGGGAAACGCGAAAAGAGATCGTTCAGAAGGTCGGAGATGCCATACGGCATGGATGCCCTGCCTTTGATATGCATTGGGCAAATCGTGAGAACTTTGAAGAGAGAAAAGAAGCCTACATGGAGGAGAAAAGGCTGTGCGCTCGTCCGGTTATCGAGTTGACAACGATGCGCGAGTACGCAGATGTGCACGACGCGCTGAAATTCGGCTCACGTTACGTCGACTGGAAGAAGATCGTTGCAATCTGTGATGCGAAGGGCGAGCCGACCAGCGAGGCGACACGCTGGAAGGGTGAACGGTGGTTTTGGAAAGACGATTGGAATAAAAATATCAAACTGAAGTCCGGCGAGCGCATTAAGGACATGCAGCCGGTGATCTGCTATGAGCGGGGAAGGTGCGATTATTCGGTTCTTGAGCTAACGAGGTGGTACGGGTTCGACCATAAGTCTTTACTGAATTCAGGCAAGAAGGGAATCGTTTTTGACGGTCTGACTTGGAGGCTTTTGCGATACGACGTGGATTTCGAGAAAAGGCTGAAGGAAACGCCTTTAATCTGTCGAGAGACCGGGAAGACGTTCGATACATTATCCGATTTGCTGGATTTGCTGGAGAGAGAGCATGAATGTTGCGCATATGATCGTCCGTGTCACATGTACGATCTTCAGCGGGCGATCGAGGGCGGTCGGGAGTACAAGGGTTTTCACTTTGAATACATGGTTCCACCTTCCGTTTCAGGAGAACGTTAATTGTGTTTAGTCTCAACATTAAGCCTCAATATATACCTGCTCGATATTTCTCTTTCTGTGTCCTATTGACGGTCTTGCTGGTGACTTTGAGCATTCGCTCCCTACAAGGAGAGTTGTTCATAACCGATGCGCAGTATATGGTTGCCGCCGGCCGTTGGATTATAGCCAACGGTCATCTGCCGACAACCGATCCGTTATCGATCCATTCGGAATTGACCTATATCTGCCAGCAATATCCTATCTGCATATTAGTTGCAGTTCTCTACGACACTTTTGGAGAGATGTCGGTTCGGCTGTTTTTTGCGCTGTTGGACATGGTGGCGGTTCTCTTCATTTGGTACCAAACTTTTCCAAAAGCTGGAAACCGCATTCTTCACTGTGCTGTTTCATGCGTATTCGGAGCGGTAATCGTTTATAGCCTTCGGTCGACACCGCGTGCGCTCGATATCCTGTGCCTGGCTGTTTCCTGGGAGTTGATGGAGAAATACATTAAAAGCCGCGATATTAGATTTCTGTTTGGTTTTCCATTCCTAGGGGTTTGTATAGCCAATCTGCGCGGTGCGCTTTGGCCCTGTGCGATCATGTTGCCGCTTGCCGCTCTATTAGATAGTAAGCTGGATCCGAATGCGCGGGCCGCATTGGCTGTGACGATCTTACTTACGATCGCTTCCGCGATGTTGAATCCATACGGACTAGACGTGCTGTCGCTTCCGTTTAAGACAATAGGCACGTCAGATATCGCCACGGTTGCCGTGCCGGAACTGAAACCGATGTTCTCCATCGTTCCGGTTGAGGCGGTGATACTCATTGTCATCTCGGTCGTGCCGGTGATCTTCCATGCCAAGTGCTTGGGATTTAAAAAGACGGTATTTTCGTTCGAGACGATGATGATCTCAGGACTGCTCTTTCTATCCCTGATGACATGGCGAAACGAACTTTTGCTGCTTGGCATATTGATGATCGTCTACAGCACGTGGTGCTGGAAGCTTGAGCCAAAATGCAAGGTGAGCTCGAAGATGTTAAGCAGGATAGTCTTATTTTCAATCTCTGTGGTTGCACTTGAGTTTGGAGCGGTTCTGTTTTATAGCACGCTGTCTGCGACCGATCAAAAGTCCATCTCGCTTGAAAGGGCGTTTCAGGCAATGAGAGAGGATGGCGCCGTATCGGGGACGGCAGTCTTGACGGACATCGACCCAGGATGCCGAGCGGAGCTAAACGGGTTCAAGCCGTATCTTGATACCAGAATTGAGGTGTTCAATGGGCAGAATGGGCAGAAGAATGTGCTTGCCGAGGCAGGAAAGGCACTTTCTTCTGGAAACCTATCGGCCATTTGCGATGACTACGGAATGGATTACGCTGTACTGAATTACGGCATCAATGATGTCGGTATTCAAGATTTGAAGGAATCGGGATTCAAGCCAGTCTATAGCGACAATCTGACTGTCTGTTTAAAAAGAAGCACTGTCTAGGAAATATATCAGCGACCACGGGGAGCGGATCATAGGTGCCGTAGGGCACCGCATGAAAAGCGCATCGCCATACGTCCTGCAAGTCGACTCGCCGTCGACTTGCAGGACGACTTGATAGCGCTTCGTAGATTACATGATGCAATATGTTAGTATTATGGTATAATATAAAAAGGGAGAATTCCCTAAATATCGAATTGAAAAGAAGAGGCAGGACTTTATGAATTCAGATAGACAATACGAGCGCACTATGGAATTGTGGCGCAGTTACAGTATCGCTACGTCGCTTGAGTTGGCAGCGCACCTGGAAAATTTTGCAATATTATTCTCTTACAACTCAGGGAAAATCGAGAATAGAGAAATCACTTACCATGATACGCACGAGATTTTTAAGAATGGCCGTGTATGCGGTTACACAGGAGACCTGCGGACGCTTTACGAGATTAAAAATCTGAAAGACGCAAGTGAGCTGATGTACCGATGGTTCGACGAGCGTAAACCTATCTCGCTCGATTCCATTCGGGAGATGCAGTTTGAACTGACAAAAGGCACTTACGACGAGCGGCGTTGGGAACTTGGGGAAAGACCGGGGAAATTCAAGAAAAACGATTTATGGGGAGTCGGCATGCACGATGTTGCCGCTCCTGTAGATGAGATCGAGAACGACCTTCAACAGGATCTTGATGAGGTTTCCGAGTTTGGAGATAAAAATCCGCTGGTGGCAGCTGCATTTTGGCACGCGAGGTTTGAGGGCGTTCATGCTTTTGCAGATGGGAACGGCAGGACTGGCAGGGCGATGATGAATTACTATCTGCTGTTGCACAACCATCCGCCGATCGTAATCTTTGATGAAGACCGGAAAGATTATTATGCGGCGCTGGACGGTTTCGACATGACGGGCGATCTGAAACCGCTGATTGGTTTTTTGCGTCGGGAGACATGTAAGACATGGGAGAGTGCAGTGCAGAGGGAAGATCGGTCCCATCAGATGTCGCTCAAAGAGAAGAGAGATACTGTGAGTAGAAGAGTCAGTCTAAATGAGATAAATCATGACTTTGATGTTCGGTAGGCGCAGTAAATTGAGAAGAAAGGCGGATAGGCAATTCCGCTATCGGTGGAAAATTAAATAGCAGAATGACGACGCATTACGCCAACTGAAAATAGGTGGAAGGAGTATAAACAGCTCTTTCTGCCTATTTTTCTTTAAAAAAATCGTCATTTTCACGCGTAATACTGAAGTGTTGTGGTATCTTAGTATCAGTCAATAACCAAGAGGAGAAAGGACCTCGAACATGTCTATCAACCGCGTCAACATTTCCGGTCATCTTACGCGCGATCCGGAGCTTCGTATGACTCCGAAGGGGACGCAGGTTCTCTCTTTCGGTATTGCCGTCAACGATCGCCGACTCAATCGCGAGACCAACCAGTGGGAGGACTATCCGAATTTCGTCGAGTGCACCATGTTCGGCACGCGTGCCGAGGCCGTGGGCCGTATCGTTCGAAAGGGTATGAAGGTCAGCATTGACGGCAAGCTTCGCTTTAACCAGTGGGAGACGAAGGACGGTCAGAAGCGTTCTCGCCTTACCGTCGTCGTAGATACAATCGACTTCATGAGCCAGGGTAACCAGTCTCAGAATGCTTCCGCTAACAGGCCGGCGGCACAGACTCAGCAGACGCCTGTTGTTCCGGATGTTCCCGCAGTGATGGACGTCTACGATGAGGATATCCCGTTCTAATCCTTTGCATTGCGCGTAAATAACGCGTAATAGATAAAGGAGAGAGGGTGGCGAAAGGAAAAACTTGCAACCGACGCAAGAACAAAAAGGAAAGCGCCGCCACCCTCTCATCACATCGATTATACCAACTTCAAGTTAATTAGACAGGTTTATTGCTGAATGATTGGGCAATAGGATTGTTTTGTGAATACAAGTACTATGTTGTCATCGTAGTATACGCATGTTGGTATTATCGTATTGTGGAAGGAGGGATCAACCTGTGAACCAGCTGAAAGAAAATCTGATTTGGATCGCTCTAGGTATTCCGGGAATGGTGTTGATTGGCCTTGTGCTACATAGTCTCGTTCATTTCGAAACGGGCGTTCTTGTTATCACCTCGATGATTCTCGGAACGCTTTTAATGGTATTTTGTGAAGCTTTGTGCAAGGCGGCACATGATGGCGAGTTACTTTCAGAGATGAAAAAGGCTGCAACGAAATCAAATTTTGATCTTGATGGGAAAGGAAAGTTGGGAGAGGAAAATGAAGACGATTGCGATTTGTAATCACAAGGGAGGTGTCGGCAAGACCGCACTGTCCATGGCGATTGCAGAGGGGCTGCATCGTAAGGGCAAGCGCACACTGCTCGTTGATCTTGATCAGCAGATGAACGCAACGCAACAGGCAAAAATTGATACGACGGATGAAGTGACGGTTTACGATCTTCTCACTTCGTTCGATTACACGGCGAAAGACGGAATCAAACATTTCGACGGTGGCGATATTATTCCCGGCGATGTCCTTGTTTCGAATGCCGAAAGCGATATGGCGAAACTGGATACGCGCCTTACGATGCTTGCCGATGCAATGGAGGGTATCGATGATGACTATGATTACGCAATCATTGATTGCCCGCCGTCACTTGGACTGGTGACGCGCAATGCGATGGTTGCTGCGGATGAGCTGATCGTTCCGGTAATCCCGAACCGTTCATCCCTAAAAGGATTTACCAATATCCAGAAATGCGTCAACTCGGTTCGCCGCAACAAGCGTCTGAATCCGAATCTCCGCATTGCCGGTATTGTCGTCAACATGTTTGATGGTCGCACGAGTCTTTCGCGCGGTGTGGTCAACGAGCTTCCATCGATCGCATGTGCCGCTAACACAAAGATGTTCCACACGATTATTCGAAAGTGCGAGGCTGTAAATAAAGCGCAGTCTGCTAACGTTTCGATTTTCGATTACGATCCGAACTGCAACGCGGTTGCGGACTTTACTGACTTTGTAAATGAGTATCTTGAAGGAGAGGATTACTAGAATGGCTAAGAGCAAGAAAACTTCCGACGCATTCGACATGGCTGATGATATCCGCAAGGAGGTTGCCGCCGAGTCTGTTGCCGATGCGTGCAGCACCTCTGTGCCGGCGATCTACTCTCTCGCAAAGGGAGATAACCCTCGTCGTGCGAAATACGACAAGAATGCAGACGTGATCGGCTACAACCTTCGCCTGCCTGCGAATATTCATCGTCTCTTGAAGCGTCACTGCATGGAGACGAACGAAAGTATGAATAACGTTGTGCTGGTTGCTCTTTATAGGGACATGAAGAATTGGGAGGATCTTGCTCCTTGCCCGCATTGCGGCGCTATTCTTCCTGTCGGTGCGCAGTTCTGCCCGGATTGCGGCAAGGAGATTTAGAAGTCGGGTAGGAAGAAGATGTCCTGACGATTCTGTTGAAAAAAGAGGGGAGTGGATGAAGGGTGCAAAAGCTAAGCGCCTACAATTTGGCACAAAATAATAACTGTGGATTGATTACTTGTTCCATTTGCGGTAGGTCGTATCGGATAACGGAATTCGGAACCGATGCGGATTGTCAGAGTAATAGTCCATCTGCATCGGTTCCGAATTTCTGCCCGTATTGCGCATCGCCGTTTGAACGTCCTTTGACGCGAGTTAGAAATCAAGAGATTGAGGACTACATTCTGGATACGATTCGCATCGGAATGAAGTCTGATACAGTGCTTGATCCAGAAACTGTTATCGATTTCCTTTGCAACATAAGCGATGGCGGGTTCGAGCTTTATGATCCAAAGTTTGAAATTTATTTCAACAGCGGAATAACTTATGGTGCGGACAATCTTGAATTGCTTCATGTCACAAAACATGAAATCGATCTGACCGTGCAGCGCGGAGGCGTTATCTTTCAAGATGTTTTGAAAGACTGGTCGATTGAACCGGACGCAACGATCCATGTCTGGCGTTTTCCTGAATCAGAAAGTGATGTAATGACTTCCGAATTCAGTCTATTTATGTTGGGGCTTCTTGCAAAAATTAAAGCAGGAACTATTTGGAAGAGTTCTTTATTTATTTTGAGCAGTCTCAGTGATCATCAGGTTTAATTTTCGCAAGCGCTTGCGAAATCCAATAACAGAAAGGATGAACTAATGGAGGAAAACGAGAAGAGGCGCAATGTCGAGCTTGCGTATCTTTCGCTTATGCTTTCAGGAAAGAAGGTCAGCGAGTGCGAGCTTGCATCCGAGGTTTTGAAGATTTCTCGCGCCAAAGGCGAGAAATCCCTTGCGATGCTCGTGCAGTCTTCTATTAAGATTACCGTCAAAGTGCTTAGCGTCGTACTTGAAGAGTCTTCAAAGCGCTATGTCATCACGTTCCGTCAACTTGGCGAAGATTCGGATGAGACGATTCGAAGCGAGCGTACTGACGGTCGACGTGGTAAGGATGTTATGCAGCTCTGGGGACGTGATCTGAAGAATCATATTTGCATTCTCTTCAAGCACAACGAGGAATCAAAGGATCCGAGCAAGAGCGGCGGATTTCGAGTTGCGCCGTATGTAATCGATCTTGGTTTGCAAAAGAATTAAAAACAGTTTGAAAGAAGGAGATATCATGGCACTTCCGAATGTCACACCTGAGCAGCGTGCAAAGGCGCTTGAGAAGGCAGCGCAGGTGCGCAAAGCGCGTAAAGAGCTTAAGGAGAACATTAAGTCCGGCAAAACTGATCCGGCTTCTGTTCTTAAGACTCGTAAGGACGATCCGCTCGTCAGTAAAATGAAGGTTAAGGAATTCCTTCAGGCCATTCCCGGCATTGGTGGCGCGAAGGCGGATAAGATTATGCACGACGTGGACATCCCAGGCAATCGTCGTCTTGGCGGACTTGGTATTCGTCAGGCGGAAGCTTTGCTTGAATATCTTAGTTAGGGCCTGCCGTTAGATTTAAAATTGATGCCTGGGTCCAAGTGCATCGGACATCAAAACTGTTTAGGGCTTCTCGAATGAGGAGCCCTTTTTAATCGAGATTTTCCAATATGACGATCAAAACGCTTTCTTGGTAATAGCTGATTTCACTTTATGTTTTAGTTGCTTACTATCTAAGAAATACCTTTATCAATAGTGCCGTAAAGTATGGCGAGTCTTGAAAAGGGATTCAGTAGAAGATCGCGAATCCGAATTCGTTTTTTGATTTGCTTGCTTTGATGACAAAAATGGAGCGGCCGGTTTTCGACAAATTCAACAGCGCTACGAATTACTCCCTTCGGATTCTCCGCGCCATTGAAATTATCGAAAACCGGAAACTGTGTTGAAAAGTTTCCAAAACATACTTAAAGACATCTTGCAATTCAAAATGTGATGAATTCAATATCATAGCGCCCAACGGGCGCGATAAATCGACGCCGCAGGCGGCGTTTGAAAATCTATTCGTTGATCGTATCGCTACTCAAATCGCGTCACCTTTCGACAGTCCAACAACGCTACGAGTCTCACTAAAGACTCTTCGCGTCATTGAAATGTCGAAAGCTGTCTATCTCAGCAGAAGCCATCACGAAAAGATCCGGCGATGCCGGATGCTCCGGCCAAAACCTTCCGCGATCGGTGAGGCCTCTCACCGATTCGCTCCAGGCCTTGCCCGGAGCCCGCTGCGCGGTACTTCAAATACTCGGCATCCCTCGCATTCGCAGTACCGCTTCGCTCTCGCTACAGCGAACTCTTAACACTCGGCATCCCTCGCGTTAAAAGTTCGCTTTCGCTCACGGTCTTCACGCAGTTACGACGCCGCGAGGCCTCTCGCTTGGAATGAGGCCTCTCATTCCACGTCTACACTGCGTTTCGCCCAATCACCGTTCCGGAGATTGCAAGATGTACGTAGATGATAATAACTACGGGCATAGCCCGTGTTATTATCATCTACGAATCTTGCTTTTCTCCTGTCACGGAGAAAAGGCGAAAGTACGAACTGCAGCACGCTTTTTGCGTGTTGGTTTCGCACTTTCTACAAAAAACAAAAACCGGCATCATAAAACTGACGCCGGTTCAGTAAAGATTGCTTAATTTGTATCGGAGGCCTCTCCGATAGAAAGGGATAAATGAAAAGAACTGAAAAGGTTGAAGCAACACTCACTCTAGCTGAAAAGAAAATCTTTCGCGCACTATGCGAGGAAGCTGGTTGTACGGAAGCTGAGTTGATCCGATCTGTGTTGATTCATCGGGAAATCTCACTTGAAGATCTTGGTGACGATATGCAGGTTTCTGATAGAAAAAAGAAGGCTCTCCATCGACAGCAATCTGACTTTAGGAAAGCGCAAAACGCACGCGAAGTTGATGAATGTGGCGAGCCGCTTGCTGAAAAAAGAAACTCTTATCTTCGTGTAATGCTCACTGCTCCAGAAAAAAAGGCAATTGAGCAACGTGCAGCGGCGCTCGGCATTTCTGTAAGCGAACTGGTTCGCCGCAGCGCAATTTACGGAAAGATCGAATCATTCAATTTCGATATCGCTGAAGTTGAAAAGCTTCATCACGAGTTATTGAAGGAAGGAACGAACCTCAATCAGCTGATGTACTTCGTGAACGCCCAAGGGCTTCCCGCGTACAATGAGAAAGCTGTTTTCCGAACGCTTGAAAAGGTTTACCAAAACGCCCGAAAGGTCGACCGGTTTATCGAGGAACTTGAAAAGCGTTATCACGTTGACTATGTTCCCCACGACTATCTGGCAGATGAACCAGACAACAGAAATCTTTAAGACGGAACGCAGCTGGATCAGATTCAGAAGCGAGTGCAATTACTCGTTTAGCTATTTCTGATATTTCATAAAACGGCTTTCGGAAAATGGAAGGAATGATTTTATATATCTGAGGACGTTAAGCTATAACTACTCCGCAAAATCGAAAGGAGATGGAAGAAGAGATTGACAGTCATTAAACAGAAAGCAGTCAGCTCGTCACGGCACGCGAAAAACGTCCGTAAATACATCAACGGAAAAGATGCGCTTGCACGTGGCGGCTGGAATCTTCCATACAACAAATATTGGTACGCAAAAATGGCGCGGACGCGAAAATCTTTTGGTCATGATAAACCGGCACGTGCTGGCGCGAAGAACACGATTATGTATCATCAGGTTCTTGCGTTTCTGCCCGAGGAGTGCAGCTGCAACGGAGGCAAGATGACCCCCGATGCATGTATGGCTTACGCGGAGCAATGGCTTGCGAAGCACTATCCGCATCAACAAGTGATTCTCGCGCTGCATGAGGAAAGCGATAAGGAGGGAAAACGGTTCGCGGTTCATATGGCGATCAACCGCACGGATCTTCTAACGGGTAAACGTCTTTGGGAGGGAACGGGAGCGCAGGCGAAACATAAACGCGCTTCATGGGTTCGTGAAATGGACGAGGCCTGGAATCTTACTCAACTTGAAAAGGGTAAGAAAAATTCAAAGATTCGAGATCGACAGCCGCGCGATATCGAAAAGGAGATTGTCGATCGGGGGGAGTACAGTTATAAAAACAATCTGCGCGAGTTGATCCATCTTGCAATTAACGAAGGTCATCCGAAGAATATGGAGCAGTTCAAAAAGTTACTTGCCTCATGGGGTGTAGATATTTTCATCAAGAACAATCGAGTCTATGCGACAGATCTCGATATCAAAGAGGCCGGTAATCCAAAATGTACCTTCAACTTGACTCGTCTTGACGGGCGCTTCGCGTTGAAATCACTGCAGACGGTTTTTGAAACAGGAACTACGGAAAGCGAGAAACCGATGACATACGAACAGCGTCGAGATGTATATATCCAACGACTTAAGAAAGCTTACTCGGCGTGGGTTGAGCAGGCAAAGGCGAGCAAGGGCGTGTCCTATAACGCATTCCCTAAATTCGTTGCCCCGAAGTGTGACGAAGACCTGCTCGAAGATCCTGCTGTACGCGATGAGCTGCTTGCGCGTCGCGGTTACGCAAAAGAGATTCGCAACCGTTATGCCAGTGCCGTGCCCGACTATGGTGAGGACAATGTTCGAGCTGCCGGCCAGGCGGGAACGCACTCTGTTCAGCATCCGGTTATCGAAAGCGGTCGCACTCGCGAACAGAGCGATAGGAATGTCGAGCACTAAATAAAATGTTAAATTGGAACAGGAGGTAGATGCTTATGTCGAAACCAATTGGCGGTGCGAGGAAATCCATTAAGAATCAGGAAGGACAGGGCATGCTGGACATCGACGAGAATACATCTGTTGAAGACGATATGTTTGAAAACGTGAAGACCGATGAGGATATGGATCACGAGATGGAAGAGGAGGAGGGTGGTTCGGCGTTCGAGGAAGAGATCGACCCCGACGAGAGCGATCAACAGGAGCAGGCAGTTATTCCAAAAAGTCAGACCCCGTTTCTAAGTGATAAAGACACTCCGGAATCTTACGGTGAGCTTATCGGATTCATGGAAAAGTTCATTGAAGATCAGAAAGCCGAGAACGATGCGTTCCGGAAGGAGGTTAAGGACTCACTGTCTTCTACTGCAACAGATTTCAAACAACGTACGGATTTGATTCTCGACGAGATGAAATCAATCCAAAGCGATATGAAGCGAGAGGCGAGCGCCACGCGTCGCGCTCAAAACAGTCTCAGTAAAATGGTTGCCAGTTTCGAGCAGGGTGATAAGTATGCTGAGACCGTGACGAAAGCTGTGACTGACGGTGCGACGCAAGCTGTAGAGGAAACCGTGCAGGCGGGGACGAAAGCGATCGATGAGGTTGCAAAGAAAAGCGCCAAGTCAATCGAAAAGCTTGAACAGGCTGCCAATGCGAGAGCGAAGCGTTTCATGCGTATCACAAAACCGGAAGTGATGGTGAACATCGCGATCTGGATTGCAGTTGCCGTTGCTTCCGCGATTATCTTGTCCTTCTGCTATGAGTTCTTTACGAAATAGCAAAAGCGTTTATAATCGTTATTGCTTCGATATCGACCTGAACTTGTGAAGCAAACGAAAAAGGGGAGACGTGAATCTCCCCTTTTTCATGTCTATATATTGTCGGTTTAGATCAGCGATCCAGACTGCCGGTGCTGTCTGCATTGAAAACTTCAGTCCTGGTTCCATTCTCGTCGAGGACGAGATTGACGATCTGAGAAATATCCCCGCCAGTGATCTTATATTGGGTAAGTACGAGATCCATCGACTGAACTTCACTGTTGCCATTATCGACATAGACGATGAGCGTTCCCTTTTTTTGTTTCACTTTCGCAATCTTGCGATCCGGGATGGAGCTGACGGAAAGCTGGAGATGAATGTAATCGTCGCATCGTTTCCAGCCGGATCCGGAAAGGGGAGTCGCCTTGCCCTCTGAGATTTCAAAGGCCAGGGGTTTGAGCTTATCGTCTTTCGCCACGGTCCACTCGGGTTCTTTTTTCTTGCATCCGGTAAGTGCTGTATTAGCGGCAACGCAGACGGCGAGACCGATGAATTGGCGTCGGTTGAAATTGGGATCCATTGCGTTTTCCTTTTAGATTCTGTCAATCAAGCGAGCAGGGGAGCGGATCAATAGGCGCCGTATGGCACCGCATAGGAATCAGCTTGTGTATCGTTCTGTTCAGACGAATCGCTATCCGACTCGGGTTCGTCTCGATCGTTCGTCTTCTTACGCGTCTTCTTATGCTTCTTGGCGAACTGTTTGTTGCGCTTCAAAGCATCATCCAGATCCGTTTCAGAAGTCGAGCAGGAGGTTACGATTTCGTCTGCATGCTCGGAAATATACATGGCAAAAAGATCAAGGTCGATACTGGTCCAGTTATTGAACGCATTGACAACCTCTTCACCGATAAGCTCTTTACAGGAGCGAAGACCTTCGCGCTTTTTCTGGGCGATTTGCGCTTGCTGCCGTTTTTTCTGTTCCTTCAGGGCGGCGATTTGGCGATCGATGTCTTCGATGCTCTTCGGCATGGTACTTTCCTTTCTTTTGGATGTTACAGTTCACCGAGTTCATTTTAGCGGATTGGCCCTTACCATTGCTAAAACCAATGGTTTTACAACCGTTTTGGTAAATTATAAGCTGTATAGGACGATAGTATTATGCTATAATAGTAGATATTGAAAAGAAAAGGGAGGAGCAGCATGACGAGAGAGACTAAAAGCTATGAGCTGAAGATCTATGATCAGAGCCTCATGAGATTCGAAGCTGCCTATGACGCATTCGGTAGTTTGAAACTGGAGATTACGGATATCGATTCGGCAAATGCGCATTTGCTTCCATTGAATTTAATTGTAGATCAAGATGAAAAAAGCCTTGCGAGTTGGATGGAAGGTAGAACCATTCCGAAAAACAGGGCATTTGTAGAGCAGATTCTTAGTACGGCAGGATTGACAAGGAATGATATCCTTGGAATTCTTGATGTATCCAAAGGTCTTTCCATCAACGATTCGTATTGGCTTGATGATGGGAAATCAGATGTTACCTTTGATGAAATCAATTTATTCGACAATCGCTTTGATGAAGTATTGGGACTTGTAGCTTATACCGGGTACACGCCCTCACAAAAGCATAAAGCGGGCGTTTCAAGTGAGTGGACACTGGGAGGGCAATTTCCGAAAGCAGTTCGACGGATTAACGATAGGCTACTGTTGTTCAAAACAGGTACAAGCGGTGCCAGAAATCTCGGCAAAGAACCTTATTCTGAATACTTTGCAGCACAAGTCGCAAAACGGATGGGAATAGATCATGTTTCCTACGATTTAGAGATGTGGAAAGGGAAACTTGCGTCTGTCTGCGGACTTATGAATGACAAAGAAATTTCTTTTGTTCCATTTTTCGTTGCTGCTGGTGATGCAAGTTTCCCGGCAGCGTTATCGATCTTAAATGAACTTGATCCAAAGATGGCATCGAAATACAGGACAATGGTTGTTTTTGATGCCTTGATCTGCAATCGGGATCGTCACGGCGGAAATTTTGGTATCTTACGGGAAAACAGAACAGGTCGGCTGTTGGGATTAGCCCCGGTATTCGACCACAATCTGTCCTTGTTTGCGCAAGATGATGAGACAGACTATGCGGATTTCCTTGTTCGTTCAAATCGATATTACCTACCTGCAACAGCGAATATCGCCTTTAATGATATGGCTGGAATTGTTATGGGAGCGGAGCAGCATGAGCTTTTGCGCAGGATGATCGGCTTTGAGTTCCAGAATCATCCAACATATCCGCTTCCACAGGATCGGCTTGGAGCGCTGAACCACTATATTACAGAGAAAGTAAGGGAATTGCTACGGATTCCTATCGTGGATGAGCATGCGCTTTGCAAAGCGATGGAAGAGAAATTCAACGAGATCCAAGTAACAACCAAAATACCGATGCTTCTTGATTCCGTTAAGATGATTCACAAGAAAGGTCTTCCACTTAGCGAGAAGGCAGAAGCAGTAAAAAGAGGATCCAAAGTATTTGAAAATACGCTGAACAAGATTATTCCGGAAGAAGACCGTTGTAGGTAAGGTGATATGTATGCCGAAAGCATTACTTTGGTGCTGAACGCTTGGATTTTGGCGTTCCGAAAGCTATTCGAAGATATTGGTCTCGACAGGGTGATTCGCAGGCGCTTGCGAAAAGCCTTGGTATTCAAATATGACAGTTTGAATCAAAATGTTCTATAAAGGGGTTGCTGGAAATATTCCAGCAACCCCTTTTCTATGAGAACCCATTCTTCTTCAGTAAAAATCGCCAAAAAAAATGCCCCATACGGGGCGCCCCAAAGGGCAGTTTGTGGCTTTGAAGCCGTATTTCGACTTACACATACCGCAAACCAAGCAGTAGTTCACCCGCTCCATCGAAAGGATCCGTCATGGAATTGTTTCGGAAGTACCGTAATCCAAGTAGTAGTTCACCGGCCTTCACAAGATCGTGCTGGGTCGAGGGTTTCGGAGTTACCGTAGACTAAGTAGTAATTCACCATTGTTTAAGTGTAAAATAACTATATCCTTGTTTCGGAGGTACGGTAACCCAGGTAGTAGCCCATCTCACAGTCGGGGCAGCTTCGGTGCCAAAGGGTTTTGGAAGTACCGTAATCCAAGTAGTAGTTCACCATGCGGCGATGGGCAACACGCTGACGCTCAGTTTCGGAGGTACCATAAACTAAGTAGTAGCTCACCGATGACGTCCTCACCCTTGATGCGGGAGTAGTTTCGGAGGCACTGTAAATCAAACGGTAGTTCACCTATTGAGGGGTGTAAATTGAACAATAACAGTTTCGGAAATACCGTAGACTAAGTAGTAATTCACCAAGCAAATGTTTAACGAATCTCTTTTCTCCGCTTCTGAGACACCGTAAACCAAGTCGTAATGCAGAAAGAACAACGAAAAGGTCAACGTTCCGCTTGCTTTTGAAAGTCCCGGAAGTTTTTGAGTCCGCATGCTACTATATATGGGTATGTAAAATAACTGGTTTTAGCTAATTGCCTGCTGTTCCGCCTCAAAGGTTCGCTTGGCCTCTTTAATACGTTGATTACATATGTCGATGTAATCAACGGGCCGCTTCTTAAACAAAGCAACATCTTCGTTTTTCTCAATGCCGATGAAAGAGCGCCCTTCCAGCACGGCTGCAACACAGAACGATCCGCTTCCGCAAGCGTTGTCGAGAACGATGTCTCCAGGATTTGTGTATGTCCTGATCAAATAACGACCAAGCTCAACCGGCTTTTGAGTAGGGTGGTATACGGCACCCTCGGATTCGGCCGTCTTAAAATAGACGATGTCAGTTGGATAACGGCTGCCGTCGCTCTTTACGTGCTTCGGGGAAAAATCTCCATAGCTTCCAGTGAGCTGATCTTTGCGAACTCCCTTGTCGTAGGCTTCACCTTCGCTCATCTGCGGATTGTAAGTAGGCTGCGCCTTATAGAAAACGCATATGTCTTCGTATTTGCGAAGCGGTTGCTTTTTCGCGTTCAAGAAGTTGGTTGCTTTTGATTTAACCCAAACAAGCTTGTATTTATATATCTCGGGGGCGTGAAGCATCAGCTTCGCGGTAAAAAGCCCACTGCTTGTCAAAACGATAGCGCCATGCGGCTTGATGATGCGCATGTACTGGGCAAAGAGCAGGTCGAGGTTGATAATCGAATCCCATTTATTCTGGGTGGTTCCGTAAGGAAGATCGCAAAGAATCATATCTATTGATTCGACGGGAATGCCCTTCATCACCTCAAGGCAATCGCCCTCAATAATCCGGTCGCGGAAAGGCTCTAACGACCTCGTGTCCTCTGCTTTAATTACCTTCATCCCCGCTCCTTAAGTTCAGTCTTTCATTATACGTATAGGCAAAGATGCTTCAATCCATTTGCGGACGTATGGTTAGAAGAACGTGTTCATGGGGGCGCGGGGAATCCCCCGCATCGCCGCGTGCAAGTGCGTAGCGGTTACAGGGGGAATGGCGAAACGCGACCGTTTGCAAAGGTCATCCGTTTGGGTGACCTTTTTTGGCGCCATATTCCGGTATTATGGTATAATAGCCCCATTCACCAAAGCATCAACAGAAAGGAATAGAGATGTTTTTTGACTTGTTTGGTCCTCTGCTTGGACCGCTTCTAATCGTGATCTTGGTGATCGTCGTGTTCGAGTCCTGTTGGAGGAAGTGCCCGCCGGACAAACTGATGATCGTATCTGGATTCGGGCAGACGCGTAGCGTGTCAGGAAAGGGCACGTTCGTTATCCCCGGTCTGCAGCGTGTGGACACGTTGGCTCTCGGTGCTGTGCAGGTTCAGTTGTCTACGGAGAATGAAATCCCGACCCAGGATGCGATTCTTATCCATGCTTGCGCCGTCGCAAACTTCCAGATTGGACAGACTCCCGAATTGATCGAGATAGCATCGAAGAATTATCTCAATATGGATAAAGCCGAAATGACCCGTCAGGTCACCGAGGTGATGCTCGGAAAGATGCGCGAGGTTATCGGTCAGATGGATCTTAAGGAGCTCATGCGTGACCGTGAGTCCTTTAACCATAAGGTATTCGAGGGCTCGCGTGACGATCTTGCGAATCTCGGTCTTGAGCTTCGCACGTTCAACGTCCAAGATTTCTCAGATTCGCAGGGGATTATCCGCTCGATGGGTGCCGATCAGGCAGCTGAGATCAAGAAGGAGGCGGAGCTTGCCCAGATCAGGGCAGAGCAGGAGGTTGCCGAGCGCCAGAACCAGCTTGATTTGAAGAAGGCGGAGCTGAAGAAGACTGCCGACAAGGCCGCAGCCGAGGCAGATATGGTCAAGCAGACCGTGACGGCTGAAAAGCAGCGTGAACTCTATGTCGCACAGCAGGAGGCGCAGATCGCAGCTGAGACCAAGAAGGTCGAACTCGCCGAGCGCCAGGTTGCCGTGAAGGAGCGTGAGCTGGATGCCACGGTCCGTAAGCAGGCTGAGGCTGACCGCTATGCTGCCGAGCAGAAAGCGGATGCCGAGCTCTACACACGTACCAAGAATGCAGAGGCCGCAAAGGTCGAGGCTCAGAATAAGTCTGACGCCGATCTCTATAGTGCCCAGAAGACGGCTGAAGGCGTCTCGGCTAAAGCTAAGGCTGAGGCAGAGGCGACGCGCCTTAAGGGTGAGGCTGACGGCGCCGCTGAGAAGGCACATGGCGAGGGTGTCGCCGCCGGCATCAAGGCCCAGACGGAAGCATACAACGGTATGGAGAACGCCTATCTTCTTGCCAATCGCTACATCGATGTCATGCCGGAGGTCGCCGAGGCTGTCGCAAAGCCGCTGACAGCTGTCGACTCCATTAAGATGTATGGCGATGGCAACGCCACGAAGCTCGTACGTGACACGACCGGCATGGTCGATCAGGTGACCAGCGGTCTCAAGGATGCAACGGGCATCGATCTTACCGAGCTGCTTAGCTCGTTCCATCAACCATTTCAGCCTCGTGAAGACAACGAGTAGTCAAAGTTAACTGCGTGGCTTTAAGCTGAATTTACCAAGGCGTCTCGTTGGAACACGGAGCGCCTTCTTTTTGACAAAACGGAAGAAGTTCAGGGCGATTGTATCGTGATACCACTATGCTATACTAATATATACGGCATGGCACAACCAAACGAGCTACAAACACCAAGCCATGCTCTTTCCGCGCCCCAGCGAGGAATATTAGATGGATATGAGAGTCAATTTTAAGGCGCTCATATCCATCTTCATTTTTTGACCGACACGATAGACCATGTCCCGTTGTCGCAAATGAGGGAGCGTCTAGTCGTTTTTCCATGTCCGACAGCGATGAAAACATCCCGTACGGTCGCAAGTTCGGGTCCGGTTTTCGAGGGACACGGTACGACGGCACCGTAGCTGACGATGTCGAAAACACGCCCATCATTCCAGATGATATGTACAGGCGAATCGCTTTGATCAATCTCGACATTCACCTCGATCGCGTTAAGATCGAACGGTTCCATTTTTGCCTGCCTTTCATGCACATCGCAAGCGCTTGCGAAAATCAATCGAGCGAACGAAGTGAGCGGATCATAGGCGTGCCTGCACGCCGCACAGATGGCATTTCGCTAAATCGTCCAGAAATTCTCCCCGTCATACGTCTCGTTTCGTAATCCTATGCTACAATAGTACCGCCTAAAGGAAAGGGAAACAAGGATGAAAAACAGCACGATCAATGGTGAGGAAATCACGGATGAGCTGCGCCGCAAAATTGCAAGCCGACTTCGTGGGAAAGCGAAAATAGCGACCCCGGACACCGTGGATTCCCTGCTTATGGAAGCGGTTTACGGTGATGATGTCATGGCGGTCTATGCCAAGAGATATCTAACGGATATCGCGGACCTGATTGATCCATTTGGTTTCGATTCCGCAGCATCCACTGAGATGGGAGAATAAATGAGCACACTCAATGTCGATATGATTCGCGAGATTCAAAATGATCATCCGGGGATTCCAGAACCGTTTCTGAATGAAAACAAACTCCTTGCTGTCGAGGAGAACTGCAGGAAAGCATTTCTTTCCTCCCGAATCGGCAAACTTGGTTTCTTTGGCAAGGCATTTCACGGTTTTGTTGAGGCTCCGGCCGGAGATCTCGTCTCCGCATATATCCTGACAATCGATTCCGAAGACGAACGAAAGGCGGATGTCCTGCTTCGATTCTATGCGGTGCCGGAAGACAGGGCGGTCATACTGTATCGCGATACAGTCGCATTTGTATCTGAGACAATGCCGAAGCCCGGCGACACAGTAACGGTCAAATCCTCACGTGATCTCTGCAAGGATCTCATGCTGAGCCATCGTTTTCCGATCGGGTAGATATGGCTATTGCAGTTTATTTGTTGGATGCGATGTTTAGCATCTACTTGGGTGTCTTAAGGGCAGTTTTCGTTATGCCGATGTGGCGGAAATTAGAGATCTCCAGTATCTCGCTTCTGTTTTTGTCTCTCTGCCTTTTCTTTTTTGAATTCAGGCGGCGAAAGAGTGAGGCACATGGATAGACCTAAAATCGACGGGATTGTCGACTACATCAAGGCTGCCTATCCGGACAGCTGGCGTGATTACGTCCTGTGTCGTGCTGGAACCGAAGAGCCGATAGCGGTTGTGTTTCCACATATGGGTCGAATTTATTACGCGCCGACTTTGTCTATGTTCGAGAAGGCCGGTCCGCATGGTCGTCACTTTGGAGAATAAGATGTTTTTCAATCCGTTTCGCCTGGGCCAGGCTGAGAACGAGAAAGTTCAAACGGACAGCCCAAAGAAAAAAGCGGTAGGAGAGAAGATCGTGATCGATGCCGAGGATCTTCTTTCTATCGCCCGCGAGCTTGAAAGTAGTTCGAATATCGTCCATATCAACGGCAAGGAATACACCGGTAAGAAGAGCTGGATTGCCAACCGTCTTCGTGAGATCGTCGCTTCTGCGCCGATCGATCGGTAGGGCTGCAAAAATGACTGGATTGAAGGATAAAGTGCAACATCTGAAAGCGCTTTATCGCGATCGAAATCTTGCCGCAGATGGTAAGGTCCTTTTGACACATGAAACTGTTTACCGAGACCGTCGTAAAGCCCCTGGATTTATCTATGGGGATATAAGACGGTAGATATTATGCAGCTCAATACTGTATAATATCTATACCATGAAGTACAAGAGCAACCGCAACATAATTTTCTCCTGCAGCTACCACGTGGTCTTCTGCCCGAAGTACCGCCGGCCCGTCCTCGTGGACGGAGTCGACGAGCGCTTCAAAGAGATCGCTCGGGAAGTCGCCGACGAGCTCGGTTTCGAGATCGTCGAGATGGAGGTCATGCCAGACCATGTGCACCTGCTCCTGTCGGTCGATCCCCAGCTGAGCATCCACCGGGCGATCAAGCGCATCAAGGGTAGGTCGAGCCACGACCTGCGTGCGGAGTTCCCGTGGCTGAAAAGCCGCATTCCCACGCTCTGGACGAACAGCTACTTCGTGTCGACCGTGGGAGGGGTGTCCCTCGCGCAGGTAAGGAAGTACATAGAGAGACAGAAGGAGGTCTAGCCGATGGAACGCGGGTTCAAATACCGAATCTACCC
>OLPV01000075.1_pt1 | contig 95476 bp, 73 predicted proteins | sample 1671961 | NCBI WGS metagenome assembly OLPV01 (sample SAMEA3136630, study PRJEB25190) | human gut metagenome | biome: human gut; feature: human-associated habitat; material: faeces | place: Austria | collected 2013 | reverse complement strand
ACCCGGTACAGCAAAACCTTACAGTGAAGGTAAGCCCTGCTTCTTATAAGATCACGCTTACCGGGCAAGCGGACGACCCAACGCAGATTACTCTGAATGAGGCTGTGGTAGAACCCGGCAATACCGGTACAACAGTTACTTACGGCTACAACATCACAAATGAAGCCCCCGCAAACTGGCAGACGGAGCGTGTATTCTCTGGTCTGACCGCCAACACGACCTACTATTTCTTTGCAAAAGCAGAAGCTACTACAAACCATGCAAATACCATCAGCCAAGGCGTGGCAATCACAACTCCTAAAAAGTCTGTGAGTGGGATTGAGATTATCAATCAGCCTGCCAACCTGTCTTACACCAGCGGACAGACGCTGGATTTGAACGGTCTGTCAGTGAATGTGAACTACAATGATAACACAAGTGAAAACATTACATGGGACAGCGGCAAACTGACCTCCGATCCTGCTCAGGGAACGGTGCTGACGGTTGCAGAGCATAACGGCAAGGTAATTATAATCAGCTACGGCGGAAAAACGGCCAAAACCGATGCACTTACCGTGGGTAAGGCAGAGCAGCCGGCACCAACACCGGTTCCTGGTTCATCAGACAATGCAACACCGGCTCCTGGTTCATCAGACAATGCAGCACCGGCTCCGGGGGCAACAGAAGCACCGGTCGTGAACAAAGACCAGCTACCAAGAACCACATTTGTACGCCGTAAGAAAATTGGAAAGAAAGGCATCCGCATTACCTGGAAAGGGGTACGTGGAGCACAATCCTATAATGTTTACCGTGCGGAGAAGGCAAATGGCAAGTACAAACTGGTAGCAAATGTCAAAGAGAGTTGTTACACAAGCAAGAAGAAAAATGCACGCAAGTATTATTACAAAGTTGTTGCGGTAGCCAAGAAAAAGGCAAACAACAGCGAGATGAGTGCATATGCAATCTCCGCCAATGTGGATAAAGCAGCCGCATCGGCAGCTCAGGCGGCAGCAGGAAACACTGCAGCCACTGGCAAGATCAAAATTCTCAAAGGCAAAGTTACCAAGGTGAAAGCAAAGGCCAAGAAAGGCAAGATTGTTGTTTCGTGGAAGAAATACAAGAAGGCCAGTGGCTATATCGTATACCGCGCAGAAAGCAAATACGGAGTTTACGATGAATTTGCTGTAGTCAAGAAGAATTCTTTCGAAGATAAGGATTCTGTAAAAGGAAGAAAATTCTACTACAAAGTATGTGCCTTTAAGAATAAGGGTAATGGCAAGATTTTGAGTGGCATTTCGAAGAAAGCCAGTGTAAAAGCCAAATAGAAAACAATTTGTATATAGTAACAGAACAAAGACGGGGCTGCCGCACGAAGGAATTTGTGTGGCAGCCCTGTTTGTGTTTGGTGGGAGTGTCGGGGTGTGGCTAGCAATGTCATTAAGATAAGAAAATATCACTATATCATACTTTTGGCCACAAATGGATTGACAAATATAGTCACAGATGGGACAATGGGGTTAATAAATTCATCAAACGTTTAGAGGAATACCGGGAATGGTGTAGAGGAGACGAATAAATGGACAATGAACTGTATGTAAAAGCGTTGGCATTTGCCAATGAGAAGCACGCCGGGCAGACACGTAAAGACGGAGACACGCCCTATATCGTGCATCCGATTGCGGTGGCGGAGCTTGTCCGCAAAGCCGGATATGGGAAAAAATACCAGATTGTTGCGCTGCTGCATGATACTTTGGAAGATACGGATGCGACAGAAGAAGACCTTCGTATATTTGGTGAAGATGTAGTGCATGCGGTCAAGCTTCTCACTCGTGCAAAAGGAGCAGATGAGGAAGAATATGTAAAAAATGTTCTGTCGGATTCGATGGCAGCTGTTGTGAAAAATGCGGACAAGATCAGTAACTTATATGATTCTGCCTTTTCCGGAACTGTGGGACAAGTACGAAGTGAAAAGGCGAAAAGATTTGCAAAAAAATATGTTGAAAAAGCGAGAAAATATTATGCGCATAAGTTTTCACCGGCACTTGATGACGCCATTGAAAAGGTGGATGCGCTGTTAGAGGATGAATATGTCAGAGACAGGCAGACACCGAATTATACAAGGGAAGAGATGAGAATATAGGATATGAAAAAAGGGCTGTGGCACATTTGCGACAGCCCTTTGGCAATTTAAGATAAATTCCCGTTTACATCACAGGTTAAAGAAACTTTTAGAGTATGGGAGGAAATTAAGGTTGAACCAGTGTATTTTGAACCTGTAGCTGAGGCAATTGCGGTATTTCTGCTTTTGGAGGAGGATTTATTGCTTATTTTCCAAGAAGCAGAATACGAAGCTGCAGAAACAGAGGAACTGGTACATTTGGAGGATTTTCCTTTTACATAAGAAAAGTTTCCGGTAACTGTTACGGACCACAATTTTACTCCTGAACTAGTTTTATAAGTTGTTGTTTTATTTCCAGATCGTGATGCTGAAGCTGTACGCCCCAAAGAAAGAAAACGGATATCTTCTTTAGTCGTAATAGTCGTTTCATAATAACTGCCGTCGGGTAGATATTCTATGTTTTGTTTGGCGATAACAGCAGCATTTGAAGTGCTTGCAGATGCAAAAGTGAATAGAAACAGTGCGGTTAATATAAATAGTATACGTTTCATAAGTTAAGCCTCCCTTTTTTTAGTTTATATATTCGATTGTAGTTTCTTCAATAGCTGGCATGGTTTCTTCAAATTCACGACGTGCATTGTACAAAAATAGGTTCCAAGATAAAAATGCAATCAAAATTGCAGATATCAGAACGGTACAAGTTGCTTTCACGTATTTGGCAAAAGAAAGTTTCCGGGAAAGATAGTCAGGATCAATACTGGTAAGGTAATGACTGACGATTTCTTCCGGTGAAGTGAACTCATGCTCGAGATCAGAATAAGTATAATCCGGATGTGCCATACAAAATTCCGTGACATTTGACCGGATATCCTTATAAAACCGTTTTTCATAACTTCCCCACACGGGAAGGATTGCACGGATTTTTTTTAAGTAGCGTTTTGAATCATTCATTGGAATCTCCTTCCGCATTTTTGCATTGCTCTGCAGCGTCATAGTTTAATACACGTTCAATCGCCTTATTGACGGTATAAAAACTATTTAATAAAGCATCTAAGTAGTCTCTCCCTTTTGGCTCAAGATGATAGTAGGTTCGAGTGAGCCGCTTTCCTATCAGCCGCTTTTCGTCAGAGATATAACCCTTGTCGGTTAACCGGTATAACGTAGGATACATAGATCCTTCCGGAATCGTTAATACATTTTCCGATCGTTCCTTGACCAGCTGCGAAAGCTGATATCCATATAAATCGCCTTCACGCAGCAGCGCAAGTACTAGAAGCTCCACAGACCCCTTCTTAAAAGTATCCTGATTACTCAATTTATAGCAGGCCGCCTTTCTACTTTCTAATAATTAAAAAGTAACTGAATATATAATAGGACATGGACTATAAAAAGTCAATACCTTATTTGCCTAAATAGTCATTGACAAAAATATATAAAGAAAGTATAATGGATTTGTAAATAAAAAGCAACCAAAGTTTTACAGTAACTATTCAGGATGCCCCTCCCCCACATTCGCATTTCGAACACTTCGTGTTCTTTTCTCGCCTTTGACAAGGCTAAAAATGCTCATATGTGGAGGGGAGCCCTATTAGGATCTCAATGTATGGAAATCAACTGCATTTAATTGCTTGATTTCAGGAGGTAGTGCATATTTTAAATGTGCAAATTTTGATACTACAGGTGCTAGTATTGTTAAGGCGAATCAGACAAAGGAACTTATTTTTAAAGGAACAACAATTCCCAAGGCTGGTGTTAGTGTGACGATTAATATGCAGTTGAAAGATTATGCAACTTCACAAAGTTTGTCTTGTGAAGGAAAGGTTTGTAATTCAAAGTAGTAAAAAATGGAAAAATATTTCAGAGTGTATTACATTTTTTGTAATACACTCTGTTTGAAAAATACAATATAATGAGGTGAAGCGAGTGATGAAACAATACATACACCTGCTTCCTGTTTTACTCATGACACTGTTGCTGGCGACAGCATGTCAGAGTGCCCGGGAAAGCACAAAAAATGATACACAGAACGCGGCGCAGAAAGAGAGCATTGATACGATATGGAATACATGGGATGAGGTGCTCAAAGAATCCTATAATAACATCTATTTTGAAAAAGATTTACAATGTGAAAAACCGCAGGAAGTGGCGGTGTATCAGATGGAACAGTTTGGTAATGTCGATGAAAAAGCAGAGCAGATACGTAAAGAATATGTGCCGGACAAGGAGTTCCATAAAAAATATTATAAGGAAAATCCAAATACGGTTCCGCCCGGACCGGAGTACGTGGATGAAAAGACCGGGTTGACGTGGATTATTGGCGATAATGGTTTTATTAATTACAGTAGATCTTCGGATGATACAAATTATCTTGATGGCGAAGAGGATATTGAAAAGACAATTTTTGTGAATTGCCCTTATCAAGATGAGGAGGTTGCATTGAAAGACGGAAAGATTATGCTGTCTGAGGCAATTTCCATGGCGCAGAAAGAAGAAGAAAAATGGAAAAAACTGTCTGGCGACGAATGCGGTGCGCGGGCGAAAAAGGTCGAAGTTCTTCCAGCGGCAGACGGTGGAGAAGAAAAGGCACTAAAGATCAGCTTTGAAAAGACATACAAAGGTGTCGGTATATTGACGAATCAAAAAACGTTATGGACTTCGCAGGATAAGCCATTGTCTGTTGAGTATCTGTCCTTCCCTGATGATACATTGACAATTACGTCGACAAAAGGGGTAGAGCGGTTTATCAGTAATGCGGGAGCGGTGCACCGGAAAACGACGGAGCGGAAATTAGACCGGATCGTGTCGTTGAAAAGTGCGATACAGATTATGGAAAAAGAACTGGCTTCTTATCATGATTTTAAGATCAGTCATATCGATTTGTGTTACCGTTATGTGAATAAAAATATAAAAAGAAATGATGCGGGAAGCGTCTATACGACGAGTCCATGCTGGGTATTTTACATCAATGAAGAGCAGTCCAAAGAAGAATTTATTCTTGTTGACTGCGAGAATGGAAAGCTGGATTACATAAAGAACTATTAAGAAAAGGGGCGGAGGTATGCTGCGCAATCTTATGCAGAATTTAAAAAATATCATGTGTACACCACTGTTTTGGGGCTGTGTCATTGTATGTACGATGCTTCGTTTTACGACAATTTGTTATGTGAATGAGGCGGGAAAAGAGTATACGATCTTTGAACTGCTTATTCATAAGCAGGAACTTTGGGATGCGGTCAGTGCAGAAATTTCACTTGCGGATATCCTGGAAAGTCCGCTGGGAACGTATGGCGTCATGTTTATGCCGGTCGTTGTACTATTTCCGTTTTTAAATTATTTTTGGGCAGAGCGAATGACCGGTTTCAGCCGTTATGTCGTGGCAAGGATTGGAAAAGTGCGCTATGCGGTTATCCGTGCAGTGAGCGGGGTGCTTAGTGCGGGGATTACGGCAATGCTTGGATGTGTTTTGGCGGATATAATATTGATCGTACTTTTGCCATCGGAAGGACTGCAAATGGGAAAAACCTGGATTATGAAACTGCTGTGTTTTATGATTTACGGAATGATTGTCAGCACGCCGGGGCTGGTGGCGGCAGCAGTTTTTTATAACAAATATGTGGTGGCATGCGTACCGTTTTTGGCATTGTATTTGATGGATCTAACCTTTCAGAAACACGATCTAGCGAGATGGCAGACATCGTATTTTACTTATATGTACAAAGAAAATGCGCTGGGATTTAATGTAGTGTTTTATACTGTTTTAGCACTTGTTCTTCTGGTAGTATTTGGTACATTTTTAACGAAGAGGAGGGATGGCTGTGCATAATATTTCGATTCGAAAAATAGTCCGGGTCTGCCAGGGAGAATGGCATCATTTTTGGAGTTCCGGAAGAATTGTGCTGATGATTGCTGTGTGGGTATTTGCCTACCAGTTTATAACGGTTCCGCTGCTTCAAAATGCAGAAAAAATGCACACTTCTCTGCTTGCCATAGAACCTTATATTGCGTTGCTTAATTCTAATTTTATGATCCTTATTATGCCGGTATTATTTCTCGTTTTGCTTTCGGATTTCCCGCGTGTGGATGCAAATGCGTATTTTTATCTGGTGCGCACCGGCAAGACAAACTGGGTGATCGGACAGTTGCTGTATGCATTTATCATTACGATTGGGTATCTTTTGATGCAGTTTGCCGGGATGCTGGTTCCGGTATTGGCAAAGGGAGAATGGGGCAGCAGATGGAGCCCGGTTATCACAGATTTTGCAAAAGAATTTCCGGAATATGCACAAAGTGCGGGGGCAGTCAGTATCCAGCCACAGCTGTATTATCATGTGTCTCCGTGGGAGGCGGTGCTTGTGGGAAGTGCATTTTTGGCAGCCTATCTGTATCTTCTTCTGCTTATTAAACTTTTGTGTTTTCTTCTTCGGGCAAAGACGATGGGGCTTTTGCTCTGCTTTTTTATCATCGCACTGGGAACCGGTCTGTGCTCGACATTTTCACAGATGCGGTTTTTGATGCCGATGGGAAATAGTATTCTGGGAATTCATTTCAGCCAGTATTATATGGAAATGGTATATCCTCTGGAGTATAGTACAGTATATTTTGGCGTACTGATCGGGGCATTACTGGCAGGGGTTTTAGGATTGCGAAAGAGATTAGGAGGGCAGGAACATGATTGAGGTTAAAAATGTCAATGTTACGATCGGAAAAAATGAAATTTTGCAGGATATTTCAGCTGTTTTCGAAACGGGAAAGATTCATGGACTGATCGGACGCAATGGCTCGGGAAAAACGGTTTTGATGAAATGTATCTGCGGATTTATGAAACCGACAAGCGGTGAGGTTTTTGTAGGTGGAAAACAGATTGGGAAAGAGGTGGATTTTGCACCGGATACCGGTGTGATCATAGAGACTCCCGGGTTTGTTCCATTTTACAGCGGATACCGGAATTTGAAGATTTTGGCAGGACTGAATCACAAGATCGGAAAAGAGGAAATTGAGGAGGCGATGCGGACGGTGGGATTGGATCCTAAGCTAAAACGGCATGTGAAAAAGTACAGTCTTGGGATGCGGCAGCGTCTGGGAATAGCGCAGGCGATTATGGAAAAGCCCAAGCTGCTTATTCTCGATGAACCTTTTAATGGTCTTGATAAAGAAGGGGTTGAACAGATGAGAACCTATTTTCTGGAGTTAAAGAAGCAAGGCGTAACAATTCTTTTATCCTCGCATACAAGTGAAGATATTAAACTGCTTTGTGATACAGTAACAGAGATGGAAAAAGGCAAAACAGTTATCCTAAATGATCGGAGGAATTACCAATGAAACAATACATACATCTGCTTTCTGTTTTACTCATGACACTGTTGCTGGCGACAGCATGTCAGAGTGACCGGATATCCTTATAAAACCGTTTTTCATAACTTCCCCACACGGGAAGGATTGCACGGATTTTTTTTAAGTAGCGTTTTGAATCATTCATTGGAATCTCCTTCCTGTTTATTATAGTTGAGTATACGATCGATCGCCATATTAACAGTGTAAAAACTATCCAATAACTCTTTTAGATAATCTTTTCCTGCTGGTTCCAAGTGATAGTAAACGCGCGTAAGACGTTTTCCGATTTTGCGCTTTTCGCCGGAAATATACCCTTTGTCTTCTAAACGGTATAGTGTGGGATACATAGATCCTTCTGGAATGGTTAAGATGTTTCCCGAACGTTCTTTAACAAGCTGCGAAATCTGATATCCATACAGATTACTTTCCTGCAGCAAGGCAAGAACGAGTAACTCCACAGACCCTTTTTTAAAAGTATCCTGATTACTCAATTTATAGCAGGCCGCCTTTCTACTTTCTAATAATTAAAAAGTAACTGAATATATAATAGGACATGGACTATAAAAAGTCAATACCTTATTTGTCTAAATAGTTGTTGACAAAAACAAATAAAAGAAGTATAATGGGTTTGTAAATAAAAAGTAACCAAAGTTTTACAATAAAAATACAAGGTAGGTGAAAGAATGAATTCTAAAATGATTTTCAGAGAAAAAATTGAAAAAGCGTTCTTTTCTTAATTCATCGTTTGAGGCGAAGGAAGGAAAGAACGCTCATGAAAATATTTCACGGATATAAGGGCACAAGTTTAAAGGTTTTGATAATTGAAAGGAATGATATAATGAAAAATAAAAGCAAGGTAATTGTGACAGCATTAGTAATCGGCTTTATGTTGATATCTACTGTTCATGCAGCTACAGGAGAATCTATTGGAACAAGCATTAAAAATCAAAGTTATAATTTGTCTTCTAAGGCTCCTATTGTTCCAATTTATTCTAGGGCCAAAGTTTCAACGTCATGCGGTAATTATTCTTCATCAGATTCTGTGCAGAGTGTTATTTGGTACAATAAGACGGCAGATATAACGTTAGGATCGTGTACGTCAAAACTTGTAGTTCATAAAGCGAGCAAAGGAAATACTGTAACTAAAACATTGAATCTTCCGACGTCTGTTAGACATTTTTCGATTGGTGTCTATGCGGGAAGTTGTTCTGGCATGAGAAGTGCTACAGGCGCTAGTGCAATTGGAAGTACGCTAGCTTCCAATTGTAACTAAAAATAGTAGAATTTAGAGGAAATGCTTTGTTTTTGAAAGCATTTCCTCTATAAAACACACAATAGGGAGGTACTTATGTTTCGATTTCAATGGAAACGACTGTATAAGAATAAAGCAATCGTAATAGCGTTTATCTTGTATATGATTTATATTGGCTATTTGGTGGGAGTGAATTATAATTCTTCCGATCCGACTATGTTAATAAATACGATTATGATGCAGGTATCGCTTACGTTTTTATTGTTTGAATGTACAACATTTACTTTTTTTTCAAAGACTACGTCGGAAGTGAGGGAAATTGATCGAGGAAGTGGTAAAGGGATACAAAAGGATTACTTGTCTGGAATTGTTATTTGGGCAATGATTGATTTTGCTATAACGTTTTTCTTTGGACTATTATGGTATACCTGTATTCATGGTGGGAATATGCCAGTAAATGATGCGTTTTTTGTTATGCTTATAAAGATGCTTTTGATATATCATTTTTTAACTTATTTTTTTGCCATATTATTAGGAAGCGTTATTTCGTTTGTACCCCAAAAGGGGAAAGCCTATCTGGCGTTGCTGGGAAGTTATTTTTTGTTTTCGGATGTCTTCTTACAGATGATTGGACCGATTGTAGAAACACACCCTAATTTGGGAAGAATGCCAATGTTTCTTTCATTGATGAATCGTAGTTGGAATGATGTTTTAGATGGATATTACCAATATTCGGTAGAGCCGGTAAATATAGAGCGGATTCTCTTTTGGAATCTGATGTTTATTACAATTTTAGCGGTATTTATTAGTCACAAATATAAAAAAATACTTTTCGGAATTGGTGGAATAGGACTTTTGGTAGTAACATTTTTATTTGTTCAACCGGCCGGATATCATTACGAGGATAGCTGTGTTTCAGCAGCAACGGAAGATGAAATGTATTATCATGTGTTGAAAGAAAAAAATACCGGAAAAGACAACCATGTTTCGATGGCAGATTTTAAAATAAAAAAATATGCCGGAAATTTGAAAGTAAAACGTCAATTACAGGCAGAAATACAAATTGAACCTGATGAGAAGAAACATGATAAATATGAGTTTACGCTATATCATGGATTTAAAGTAAAGCAAATTGCAGATGGCAATAGAATATTAAGATTTGAACAAAAGGGTGACCATATTACGATTTATGTGCCTGGAGGTTTAGAACAAGAGAGTATTACATTTATATATCAGGGATATTCAAGCTTTTATTATTCGACATCACAAGCGACATTTTTGCCGGCTTATTTTTGTTATCTTCCATTTCCGGGACATCGTCTTGTTTGGTTTGAACCTTCTTTGATGGATAATGGGATGAAAGATGCATCCAAAGAAGACGATTTATCAGGAATTGGTTATGAGGTAGAGTATGATCTTTTATTGGATTTGTCACAGAAAGTTTATAGTAATCTCTCTGTAGATACAAAGGGACATTGCCGGGGGAAAAGCGATGGTTTGACGCTTATGGCAAGCCCATATATTACGGAATACACAGAAAACGGAATTACGTTTTTGTACTCGATTTTTCGTCAAAATGAAATTTTATTAAAAGATCAATTCAAAGAAACAGCAACACAGTTAGTAATGGATGGGAGAACAGGGACTACAGTGTTTGTTCCGCCGTATCTAAATCGAATGATCTTTTTTGTGGGGAAAGATCAAGTGATACTGGAACCGGATCAACTTGACAATTACTATAAAAAATATATGGAAACAGGAGAAATTCCCTATCCAGAAGCGGAGGAGGAAGATTATGATTTCGATTAATCATTTGATGAAAAAATTGGATAACAATGTGATATTAGATGATATTACGTTGAATTTGGATTGTGGAAAGTATGGACTTTTAGGCCCGAATGGGGCAGGAAAAACGACATTTATGAGATGCTTGCTGAATATATACAAGTCTCCGAAAGGAAGCATCTTGTTTGGAAAAGAATCATTAAAAATTGGCTATCTTCCACAAAATTTTGAAGCGTTTTCACAAATGAGCGTTTTAGATAATATGAAATATTTTTGTTCAGTTAAAGGAATAAAAAAGAGGTATTGGAAAGATGAGATTAACCAAAGTTTAAAAATGGTTGGTATGGAAGAGAATGTGAGTAAATTATGTCGAAAATTATCCGGAGGAATGCGCCGACGTGTTGGAATCGCGCAGGCATTACTAGGTCATCCGGATATTATTATACTTGATGAGCCAACCGCGGGGTTAGATCCAGAGGAAAGAAAACGTTTTGTATCCATGATTCGTAGTCTGCCAGATGAAATGGTTGTGCTATTTTCAACGCATATTATTGAGGATGTGGAGTTGTGTTGTGATAAGGTGATTGTTATGAATAATGGTAAGATTTGTTATGATGGTTCTTGCAAAAAAATAATTGATGAAGCACAGAACTGCATAGAGAAAGAAAAATATAAAGGAAACTATCAGAGAGCCGTACTGGCAGACGGTTATATGTGTGTCATGAAAGGACTGGTAAAGAATGAAGCATAGAATGTTGTTTTGGCTTAAAAATGTCCGATGGATTTTGGTTGGTATGGTAGCGTTTTTCCTCATTTTACTTCCCTGGCTCAGCAAACTCACCTCAGAGAATCAACTATGGGATTATAATACGTTTAATAATTATGTTACATATTTGTATGGAACCTTACCTTTTGCTTGTGTAATCGCAAACCTTTTGATTCAAAAAGAATATGTGGATGGTGGTGCCAGAGAAATTCTTATAAAAGATCATGCGGATATAGGAATGACATTAACAAATACTATTTTGCAGATGGTAATGTTTTTGGCGTTGTATTTTTATTTTGATGACAGTTACGGAGAGGTTACGAACTTGTTGACAGAAATAGTTGTAATTACTTTCTTTATGAATGGTATTGCAATGGCGGTTACATATGTGACTAGAGAACCGGCAATTACTATTTTGCTTACGCTGGGTTATACGGTAATCTGCAATGGAAAAATATTTGAACTGGTAAGTGAAGTGGTAATTCCATGGAGAATTACTACGATAAGAGGAGAAGGCCTAGATAGCCCTTATTATGTGAATTTTTTGGTTATTGGAATTGTAGCATGGGTAATAGGAATCACACAGGCAATGAGAGGTAAATGTCGCTTCACATGATTTTAGAAATGCGCATGGGAGAGCTTTATATACTGTATGGTGTACAAATATGAAAGCGTTTTATATACCAATATTGAGGAAACAAGATCAAATAATAATTTTTGGTATCTCTATCTTTTGATGATAATTGAAAGGATATTTATGATGAAAAAATATATTGTTGCAGTGTTAATGATGTTTGTTTTAATATTTCTGGTGTCGTGCAAACAAGAAAAGGTGAATGATACTATAGTTGATACGGTTTCAAGCCAAGAGACAGATACATCACAAAGTGATGTTTCTAAAACTGCCGATACTACCCCAAAACTTCAGATTGTCATGCAGGGAGAAATGTCACAGGAACGTGCGGATTATATAAATGAAGTTCTCAAGAAAAAAGGTTTTGGGTATGCCGTTGAATGGATATGCAAATCGGATTTGGCACCGTCCGATTATATGGAAACATTAAAAGACCTTAAGAAAGAAAAAAGGGGAGATATTTTATTTACCGGAGCAGGAGGAACGGATGAGGAACCATCGTATGATCTTGCGATAAAAGACAAGTTGCTGGACAATATGAAGTCGTATCTGAAATCAAAAGAAGGCAAAAAATTAAAGGCGGCATTTCCGGAAAAAATCTGGCAAATGACAGAGGAGAAAGGAAGTTATTATGGAATAACATTGGAAAGTGAACCGTATGTAAATTATATGTATGTGGATACGGAGGTAGTAGATGAGTCTACTCTTCCGAAAAAAGTGACAAGCGGTAATTTGTTGTCTGTTTTGAAACAAATAAAGGTAAAGGATACGGATAAAAAACAGATGATATCATCCGCGATAATGGGAGCGGTAGGACTTCTGCCGGCGGACAGTATTGCTTTTTGTGCAGAAAAAAACGGAGAAAAGTACCACGTTTCGTATCTGATGGACCATCCACAGATAGTGAAAATATTAAAATTAATTGCGAAAAATCCGGAAAATTATAAAGCCTATGAAGATGTAGAATCGTTAGATGACATAGCGGTACATTTTACTTCGGATATTAGTGTAGATGGTTCGGAGGGAATATGTCAGAATTTTAGGTCGGAGAAGACAGATCTTTATGAAAGAAAGACATATAGGATCGGAAAACCCTATCTTGTAACTATGAGGAACATGTGCTGGGGAGTGGCTTCCTGGTCAAAAAAGAAAAAAGCCGCTTACCGGTTTTTGACAATGGTGTGTACCGATAAAGAGGTGGCAAATGCAATTTGCTATGGGAAAGAAGGAGACGATTATCAGCTTAAGGAAGGGCGTGTGATGAGTAAAAACACCGAAGGAATCCGAGGAAGCCTTCCGTATAATATGTGGATTACATATCCGATGTATGCAGAGCCAAAAGACAAAGAAAAGACTTTTCGTAAAATGACGGAAAAGGCAGATGTGGTGCCGGCAGAAGTTGTTAATGAAAAATTGGATGCGCGTACAGAAATAAAGATGCAAGAAATATTGCAAAAATATAGCGGTTTGTGGTGTGGCAAATATAAAAATGTCGATAAGACATTAAAGCAAATGCGGGAAGAAATGGAAAAAGCGGGGCTGGATAAGGCCTTGCAGGAAGCAAACAAAGCATTAAAATAGGTGTAGATAGGAGGATGCTATGCAGCTGGAATTGGAACACATTTCGAAAAGATACAAAGACAAACTGGCACTGGAAGATGTCTGTGTGACGATGAACCCCGGGGTCAATGGATTGCTGGGACCAAATGGAGCCGGGAAATCAACGCTCATGGGAATTTTGACAAAAAATCTTATGGCGACATCCGGAATCGTTCGTGCAGATGGAAAAGATATTTCTCGTCTGGGAAAAGAGTACATGAGTAAACTTGGATTTGCGCCGCAGCAGCAGAATATGTATCCGTCTTTTACCGGGATTCGTTTTATGTATTATATGGCTGCGTTAAAAGAAATTCCCAAAAAGGAAGCAAAACCTCAGATTGAAACATTGTTAAAAAAAGTAAATCTTTGGGAGGATGCCGGGCGGAAAATCGGAAGGTATTCCGGTGGTATGAAGCAGAGGCTTTTAGTGGCGCAGGCGATGCTTGGAAATCCACAGTTGATCTTACTTGATGAGCCTTCTGCGGGACTGGATCCGAAAGAACGTGTGCATTTGCGAAATTTGATCGAAGAGATCGCAGAGGGGCGGATTGTCGTCGTTGCTACGCATATTATCTCCGATATTGAAAGCATTGCGGATGATATATTTTTCCTAAAAGAAGGAAAACTTAAGGAAGTGTCGTGGAAAAAGGGAAATACACTCGAAAGTCTATATCTGGAGGAATTTGGAAATGCATAGAAGCTATTGGAATCGACTGCTGCATTCCAAAAAGATGATTTTTGTAATTTTTGCGGCATTTTCACTTCATTTATTAATACTTCTGCGTACGGAACCGGATGCGTATTTGTATCAGCAGATGTGGAAACAATTACCGCAGGAACAGATGACCACCATGCAGCAGGAAGAGTGCTTACGCTACGTAAAAAGAGAACAGAAGCGGCAAAAAAATTATGCTGCCCATATCCAAAATATATGTGAAAATGCGAAGAGCATGCAGTTATTTTCTTTCTTTGCCCAGGAAGGATCGTTTGATCAAAAAAACTTGCAAAGTACACTGGAACAGTATGAAGGCAAAGAAAAAATACAGATATCCCGGGAACCGGGAGCGGGTGTCGTAGTCGCTTCGGATGGCCTTTTGATGTCCGGCATTCTGCTTTTGCTGGTATTGACAGCGGCGCAGATTTTGTTTGTCGACGACAAAGTATATGGAAGAAAAAAATTGTTTTTGGCAACGCGCCACGGACGGGGGAAAGATTATCTGATCCGGGTATTGACGCTGGTTGAGATGACCGTTATCGGGTATGTGATTCTTGTGGGAACAAGAGTATTATATGCTGAGATTTGCTATGGAATCGGAGATAGGAATCGTTCGATACAAAGCGTATGGAAATATATAGACTGCATAAAGGAAATTTCTGTAAAACAGTTTTTGGAGCAGTATTATATACAACAGTTTTTGGTGATTTTGGCTGCCGTAATGGCGATAATCTGCTTTAGTCAATTTGTCACAAGAAGTTTGTGGCTGTATCTGGGTGGCAGCATATTTGCAGGGGCTGAACTGGCAGCATATCAGTTTGTGTCGGAAAATTCATGGCTGGCATTGCTGCGGAAGATTAATCTTTTTTCCTATCTGCAGATGGAGGATCGTCTCGGGACTTTTGAAAACTTAAATATTGCCGGAAATCCCGTGAATGAGGAAATCGTGAGATGGTTTGTTGTGGGACTTGTGATGGCTGTTTCTTTTCTGCTTGGCTGGTGGTATTATGGAAGGACACTTCGTCAGGGAAGAGGGTTGGCAGTGTTCCGGCATAAAAAACATGTATGGGGATGTCATGGTTCCTTATGGGGACATGAAGCCTATAAAGTTTTTGTGACAGAAAGAGTGATTTATCTTCTTGCTTTTCTTTTCGTGATAATGTCTGTTATAACACCGGTGTATCACGATGAATATCAGGATGAAGACAGTTTTTATTATTACTATTATATTCATAAATTTGAAGGAAAATTTACAGCAGAAAAAGAACTTCAAATAGAAAAGGAAAAAGACAATTTTGCCACATGGAAAGCACAGTTTACGGCGACAAACAGTGAATATGAAAGAAATAAAATAGAAAAAAATCTGCGTCGTGAAGAAGGGTTTCAACGTTTTCTGAAAAAATGTGATTATGTAAAAGCACATACGGGAGCTGAGTTGGTGGATGATCGTGCATTTGAGATTTTGGAAGGAAAGACAAATCCCTGGGATAAAGCAGTACACTGGGGAATAGGAATTCTTGCTATCGTATTCTGTCTTATAGGATTGTGGAATGCAGACACACGCTATGGGTGTGATATCTTTGTCATGCCGACGGTTTCCGGGTGTGGAAGATTGCAGAGAATACGAACTTGTTATGCTGTACTCATCACGGTTTTGATTGCGGTTATCCTATATGCGATTCAGTTTTTCCGTGTGATTACTTCCTATACGGAATTACACTGGACGGCACTTGCCGTAAGCTTGGAACCCTTGTATGCCTTTGGCAGCGGAGTAAGCATAAAAGGCTATTTTGCCTTATTGTATGCGCTGAGGTTTATAGGCTTGCTGGTCTGTGGAATAGGAATCTGTTTGTATAGCGGAAGGAAATATTATCGAATGAAACAATGATCGGAGGAATTACCAATGAAACAATACATACCAGAGTGAAGAAAACAATAAATATAAAATATTAGGATGGAATGTTTGAATGATATATTTTTTGATAAAAGACATCAAAAGAAATTGGTTTTCTCTTTTATGGAATACCATACAACTTACAGTGGTCGCATTGATTGCAGTGTATCTGCTGCAGGCTTTCTTAGATTACCGGCAGATAGAGCAAAAAATAAGTCAGATGACGGAACAGACAGAGATTTATATGTTTCGGGATCAGACGGAGGGTACAGCACTGGATGAATTGATAAATGACGAAAAGAAATGTAAACAAATGGCAGATTGCTACGACGCATTTCAGAAAAAACTGCAGGAAAATACATCCAATATTAAAACATTTACAGCAGATGATTCTCTGGGATTTCCAATGCATCGGGAACAGAGAGGACAGATTCGCAGAGCATTGGGGCTGCCCAAAGAGCAAGAAGAACTCGCAAGAATACAAGTGTCAGAAAACTTTTTTGACATTTATGGCATTCAATGGGAAGGTGACAAAAAGGCATTTGTTAGTGGAAAAACAGAAACGATACCGATTGTGGCAGGGGCTGATTTAAAGAAATTATACCACTTGCATGACGTTCTTTATGATCAGGGAACGCAAAAATATGAAATTATTGGTTTTATGGACAAAGCTTCTTTTTATGTGGCACCGGGAAAGACACGTGAAAAGATTCGTCTGGATCAGGCAATTATTCAATTAAACAGAGTAGACAAAGAAGACATATTTTCTTTGTGGGGGTATTATGATTCGACCTATTTTCTGGCAGATGATCTGCAATTTATGGAAGATGAAATAGAACAATTGCGAAAGCAGGAACTGCTCAAATTGAGTGTGAATAATTATACAAAACAAATGGACGCGATCCGTGTGGATATGCAGGATCAGATGGTATTGATGGGAAGTATTGTACTTATCATACTGGTTTTTTGCTTTGTGGCATTGACAGCAAATATTTTTCGTTTTATCAAGGAGCATAAAAGGGAATTTGCAATTCATCAGATGTGTGGGGCAAGACGGAAGTCGATATGTGTGAGAATTCTAATTCCTGTGTGGAGTATGTATTTTATTATGTGTGCGATTGTTTTACCGGCAGGTGGAAATACAAAGGCAGTATGGATCAGTATTTTGGGTCTGGCATGTTATATTGTGGGAATCAGTTTCATTCCATACATTTACTTGCGAAAAGATACCATCCGTGGAATGCTTCAAAATACATTAGGTTAAGGGGGCTGTGATGAGACAATTTTTTTATCGTTCCGGTTTCGTGATTGCGATTGAGATTATGGTTTCTGTGCTTTTTATATTGTGTGCGAATGCCATGATAAATGAAAAAAAGACATATCTGCCGATAGCAGAATTAGATGAAAATTATATGCTGTTTTTTCCGTCATTGGAAGAAAAAAATACGGTGGAAAAGATAGGATTAAAACTTCCGGATAATGTGCGTTGCGCTGGACTGCGGTTTCAAAAAGGGGCGGCGGTAGTTCTTGGCAATGGTGTACCATTAGAAGAGGGAAGAACATTTACAAAAGAAGACCGGAAGACGAGAGCAAATGTACTGCTGCTTCGCAGAGATAATCTTCCACTTTGTAAAAAAATGGGAGGAAAGAAATATTATTCATTACAGGGGACAATGTATGAAGTGATTGGGGTTTATTCCGATGGAGAGCGGAATGACAGCCGCTCCAATGAATATCTTGTCAATTTGTATGCTGCCGGGATAAGTGGGGAAGATGACTGGGAATATGGATTTTTGGATGCGTCAGAAAAGGAGCAGAGAATGTTTGCTGACTCTCTGAAAAAAGAAGGTTTCACTTTTGCGGCAGGAGACCGGAAAAAGGAATATTTTAATCGAAATGTGCAGACAAGTACAAAGGCGGCACTTGCTATTTATAGTGCAGTTGCGGTAATTGTTTTTGTTAATATTTTTTCGGCAATTGCTGTGTGGATCCGCGGAAGAAAAAAAGAAATTGTGATCCGTAAGATGGTCGGCGCAGAAAAAATACAGATTTTTGGCTGGCTGGTAAAAGATTTTATGATATTAGATGCAATTAGTTTTGGTGTTGGGACAGTCATTTCCGGTGGACTGTTAGCGATGCTGGCAAAGTACGAGTTTTCGCCGTCGTGGATTGTAGTGTTTGGCAAAAGACTGGAATGGGGAGCGATAGGAATTGCTGTAATTCCGGCTTTGATTATTGGATTGGTTGTAATAAGTATCCAAGTGTGGTGGTATCTGCGACATGAAATTATACAGATTATTCGAAGCGAATAGGAGGAAGAATTGTTGATAAGACTGGAAAATGTAGGAAAGACATATCGGGAAGGAAGTATCGCTTTTGAGGCATTAAGCAATGTAGATCTTGTGATTAAAGAAGGAGAGAGTGTTGCGATTATGGGGGCTTCCGGATCGGGAAAATCCACTTTGTTAAATATCCTTGGTGCGATGGACAAGGCGAGTGAAGGAAAATATTATTTGCAGGGAGAAGAGATAAGTTCGTATTCTGAGAAGCAGATGGCACACATCCGAAATGAAATATTTGGATTTGTAATGCAGGATTTTGCCTTAATTGAACGTGAAACGGTAGAAAAAAATGTTATCCTCCCTCTTTTATATTCAAAACGGTTCCATCATCAGAAAAAAGCGCGTGTGGAACAGATATTAAAGGAAGTAGGATTATTTGAAAAACGACATCAGCCGGTGACAAAACTTTCCGGTGGGCAAAGACAGCGAGTGGCGATCGCAAGAGCGATGGTAAATGATGCTTCTGTACTTTTATGTGATGAACCGACAGGAGCGCTGGACCGGGCAACCGGCGACGAGATTATTCGTTTGTTTATGAAACTTCATGAACAAGGGAAAACATTGATCATAGTCACACATGATGAGACAGTCGCGAAGCATTGTGAACGAGTGATTCGAATTACAGATGGGAGGATTGAACAATGACTACATACAAAAACACGATACGATTATTTATACGAACAATGAGTGTCAGCATTCCGTATCTTCTTTTATTGGCTGCAGAGAATGTGTTTCTATTTCGACTGCTGCATGCCTTTGCAGGAGCGGCCAAAGAGGAAGTACAGGCAATCTATTTTTTGATGGATATGAATTATCTTTATGTGTTGGGCTTTTTGTTCTTTTTATTTATCTCCTGTGAATTTATGCGAAAAAGCAGGGAGGTAAATTTGGTGGAATCCATGCGGGAGAGAGCGTGGATCGTGGAAGGAAATCAGTTTGCGGTGCTTGGAACATTAATTCTGATCTATGCACTTGTATTTTTGATTTATGTACTGGCGGGTGTTTCTATTTTGCATATGCCGCAGATGTGTTTCTTACAGATGTTAAAGATACTTGGGGTTAATATTTTCTTACTCTCGTGTGCGGCAGTGGGGATGGGATATTTGATTTCACGTATTCCAAACCGATACGCAGGATATCTGGTGATTCTTGTCGTGCTGATGCTTATATTGCCGGCAAATGCAAAATATTTTTCGATGTTATCGTGGGGCAGAGGAATTTCGATTTACTGGCTTCGCGACTGGCTGTATCTTTTGCCGCCGGACATTCAGGCACTGGGAGATCCATTATATGGAGTTCCGGTAGAGTTTTACCGCATTGCCGTGATGCTTCTTTGGATCGGGATCGGTGGCTGGCTTTTTGCGCGTAGTGTATGCAGATATACAAAAGCAAAAAGAAGAGTGGCAGATGGTCTATTTATCGTCTGGACTGCCCTTTGTGTGCTGGGTGCAGTGAATGAAGGAAGTGTATTACGCATGACAGATCATCCAAAGAGTGCAGTATCCGAAGACCAAAATTATTATGAAACACAGCCGGAAATAGAAGAAAAACAGAGTGATTTTCAAGTGCAGGCGTACGATATGGAGTTGACGTTTGGTCACGAACTTTCGGCAAAAGTGACAGCATCCATTATGTCGGAAAATACACCGAAACAATGTTATTTTACACTCTATCATGGATACAAGATTTCCAAGATAGAATCGACAGAGGGAGAAACACTTTCGTTTACGCAGGAGGGAGACGAGGTGGTGGTAGAGACACCACAGAAAACTTCGCAACTCACATTTTATTATAAAGGAAGCAGTCCGGTTTTTTATGCAAATCGAAATGCTTGTTTCCTGCCTGGATTTTTTGCTTACTATCCGGTGGCGGGAGCAGAAAATCTATATGAGAACGGCATGTGGAAGGTAAACAAAAATGAGACAGCAGCTTTTACAATTCGCACAAAAGGACTAAAAGTGGAGAGCAATCTTCCGGAAAATGGAGATGTCCGTAAAGGAGAAACTTCTTATGTAACATTGGTGGGAGGTAATTGCAAGACGCTGGAAGAAAATGGAAACATGCAGATCGTTTATCCACTTGATACGAATTCGCTGGTGGCAGCAAAACAATTTACCACATCAGAATTTTCGGAAGAATGGAAACAGCTTATGACATTTCTTGATCTGAATGAGACATCGCCGGAGCAGGAAAAAACGGTAATCGTGATACCGGGAAGTTTTGCTTTTAACACGCTTTTAAATGAATACTATGATCTTGGCGATCATGTATTGACGCAGAATACGGTTTCGCCTCTGCAGGTGCTGGCGTCAAGCATAAAAGCGACGGGAAAGACGGCCCTGAAAGACATCTTTTTTTCGTATGACTGGCAGACAGAAGATCCGGCGGAAATTGAACTTTTAAAAGATTTGTCGGAAGGGGCAGAATTGACAGAAGAGGAAAAATTACAGGATGATTTTATCCTAAAAATGCGTGAGTGTGGTACAAAATACGTGGCACAGCTGACCATAAAATATTTAATGGATGAAAATGATAGCAGAACACCAAACGAATTTGTGCAGGCATTGCAAAATGCAGAGGGAGGCAGACATGATAAAGATTGAAAATGTAAGTAAGAATTTTCGCAGACACAAAGCAATCAAAGGATTTACTTGTGAACTTGACAAAGGATGCTATGGACTTCTTGGACCGAATGGGGCAGGAAAAACAACACTTCTTCGCTGTATACTTGGACTATATCCGGTTTCAGAGGGCGTGGTTTCGTTACAAAAAGGAGAGCAGATCGGGTATCTTCCCCAACGTTTTGGAATGTTTCATGAACTGAAGGTAAAAGAAATGATGTATTATTTTGCTGCGGCGAAAAAGGTGGCGAAGGACAAAAGAGAGGCTGAGATTGAGCGTGTGCTTGCCGATGTGAATTTGTCTGAAAAAGCGGAAGAAAGAGTAGGACATTTGTCTGGCGGAATGCAGCGGCGACTTGGTATCGCACAGGCAATTCTGGGAGATCCGGACATTTTGTTTTTGGATGAACCGACGACAGGACTGGATCCGGAAGAACGCAGTCATTTTAAAGAAATTATCCGGAAATTGGCAAAAAATGACAAGATTATCGTGATTTCCACTCACATTGTGGAAGAAGTGGAAGCGGTGTGTGACCGTGTCTTAATTATGAAAGACGGGACACTTTTGGAAAATGTGACGGTAGAGGAAGCATGTCATTTTGCCGGAGACGATAATGCCACACTTGAGCAGGGCTATTTACAAAGATTGAAAGAGGCGTAAGGATGAGTAAATTATATTTTGTTCAAATGACAAAAAATAAGCTGCGGTTTGCGGTGCCGTTGATTGCTTTATTTGTGCTGATTCCGGCACTGGCGGCACTGATTTTGACCGGACCGGAGTCAGATATTAAGATGGCTGACTGCATCCGGCAGCTTCATGTATGGGTTCCGCTTTTTTCAACTTGGTGGATTCTCCTGTATGCGGGAGATTTCTTTTCCCATGATGGCAATGAGTTGATGTATCTGATCTGGAAACCACATCAAATCATTGCCTGCGAAGTGGCTGGCGTGTTTGGGTATATGATAGCGGCGGTACTTTCGTTTGGCGTGCTTCAGATAATTCAGCCATTTGATATCTTACTGCTATGGCAGATATTGTCGGAAATATGGATGATGGCGGGCATGGCATTTTTCTGCTGCTTCCTCTTTCAAAGTACGGGAGCAGCGCTGATGACAGCGGTTTTATATGGGATTTACCTGAACTTATTTGATGGACTGCATATGTTTTCGGCAATTTCCATTTTCCCGCAGCAGACATTGACGATTGAGGCGGATCCGCTGCGCATGACTGCAGCAATTATAGCAGGCAGTGTATTTTTTGCTGCGGGCGCTGCATGTGTGAAATATAGAAAAGTATACTGGTAGAAACGTCCAATTGGAAGAGAAGGAGAAAGGTAAAAAATATTATGATGTATGCTCTTATTGGAATTTTGTTTTTAGGATTGGCGATCTTTTTTTATGATAAACATTTTGACCGGTTAAAAGTGATATGTTATTATATAGCCATAGTATTTCTTGTCCTTGCGGCAATAGAGGTGATGGTAGGAGATCTTCGCTTGGTATTTGGACATTAAAAAGCGTTCTTTTCTTAATTCATCGTTTGAGGCGATGGAAAGAAAGAACGCTCATGAAAATATTTCATATATAAGTATACAACATTATGTTGGAAAAGTCAAGAGAAATTTTATGACTATTTTAGATAGTTGCAGAAAGGAAGAAATGTAAAATGAAGAAAAACTTTTACAAAAAATTAGCAGTAGCAGCGATGGGGACATTACTTGTGTTTGCCTGTGCAGGGTGTTCGAAAAAAGAGGCAGACAAGGAAAACGAAGCGGTTGCTGTCGTCAATAACATGCAGCATGCGTCGGCGTCGACAGACGGTGCCCTTTTATTTAAGGATGGGGTGGTTTATTATTCGGATGTCGAAAAGGGCGTGAGTACACCGCTTTGTACAAAAGCAAATTGTCCTCATACATCCGCTCAGGAATGTACGGCAAATTATGGAAAGGGCTCGGGAGACGGAATGTGCGCATTCTTTTATGAGAAAAAACTGTATGTTCTTGTGAATGACGAATTGACAAATTCCAAATTGTATGTCGCGGATCAAAATGGACAAAATCGGAAAGAAATCGGCAAACTTGATTATTCGGTGAGCGCAAATGCACGGTTTATCGTGAAAGATGGTATGGCAGCGGCCGTGCTTGAAAAGAATCAAAGTGATGAAAATACAGGCGAAGTTACGTCGATGCCGGTGCTGGTAACGATTGATTTAAAGAGCGGTACGGCGACAGAATTGGTTGAGCCATTGAATCAATACCGCGCACAGATTTCGCTGCATAGTGTGAATGACAATACGGTGTACTATAGTTATTCGTATTGGGATGAGAAAAAAGAAGTTGTGGATAAGTGCGGGGATCCTGCGACGACGGTGGAAGAAATGAAAGAATTGATGAAAACCAATGCACATACATTTGCCGGATTCCTCTCGACGGATGGAAATCAGGGAAAAGAAAATGAACTGGAGGCGGCCGATGCTCCGAATGTCGTTTATATGGACGAAGACAATGTGTATCTTACGAAGGGAACGGAAAATTCGTTGTATAAAATGACGTTCGAAACTATGGAAGCGGAAAAAGAGGCTTCCTGGGAGAGTGACATGAATTTTATCGATGGCATGATGGTTTATGGAGACCGTGCTTCAGAGAAAACCAAATTCCATGCTGTCAATTTTAAGGATGATGGGAAAACCAGTGAGTTTGAGGCACCTTCCGACAGCTTGTTTACTGCGGTGATCGGCGAGGATCTGTATTATACCTATATGCCGGAAGTAAACGAAGAGGGCGAAGGTACGACGGAGTTAGGGGTGGCACATTTGAAATGATTACTGTGCCTGCATCGAAGACATCTGCAATCGCCATGATGCGGGCACACAGTGGGATGTCCTGGTCGGCGAGCCCCTGCGTGAGAATTTCACGATAACACGATAATAATTATGGCGTTTCATTCCTTTTAAAATAATGCCGACATATGCGGTGGTACGTTTTACATGGTTTCCGGTACTGTCGTCACGGTTTTCGATAATATCTGCAAAACTGTTAAAGCGGTGCTTTTCGTGCAGTTTGCCGGTCCCGTGAATATATATAAAGATAATGTAAAAAACTGGAAATTAAACTTGCTGCTTCAAACGGTTACCGTACACAGATATAAACCCAGTACACGATATATAAGGCAACCATAAAGATTCCCTCACCCCGGCGGATTTCTTTGCGGGAGCAGGAGAAGATCCAGCACAGGATGCTGATAAAAATAAGAAATACGAGGTCAATCGCATTTTCCGTGATAAAGGCAATCGGACTGATTGCAGAACCGACACCGAGTACAAGCAGAATATTGAAAATGTTTGAGCCGATGACATTTCCTACTGCCATATCGACTTCATTTTTCCGGGCAGCTACAATCGAGGTGACAAGTTCCGGCAGACTGGTTCCGATCGCGCAGATCGTAAGTCCGATCAGTGTCTGGCTCATACCAAATGCCGCAGCGATGTCAGATGCAGAATCTACGACAAAATCGCCGCCATATTTGATCGCTACACCACCAAGTATAATGAATAATAGACTTTTCCACACCGGGAGAATTTTCGCATCTTCGCCTTCTACCTCAACTTCGATGCCGGCAGCTCTTGCTTTCAGGGCAGAACGGATCATGACAACGAGGAAGATGGCAAAGCAAACTATAAATACGATACCTTCCACGCGGCTGATCGACATTTCCAGCCAGCCGGCCGCCAAAAGCAGGATGGCACATACGATAGAAACCGGAAAATCACGCTTTCGTGTATCTTCATGAACGGCGAGCGGTGTAATGATGGCACACACTCCGCATACCACGAGCAGATTGAATATATTCGAACCTACGACGTTGCTTATTGCCAATGAGTTATTGCCGGCGAGCGATGCGGTCACGCTGACGGAACATTCCGGAAGGCTTGTCCCCATGGCGACTACCGTCATTCCGACGATCAGGGAAGGCACGCGCAGCTGTTTGGCGATACTGGCGCTTCCGTCTACAAAAAAATCGGCTCCTTTGATCAGGAAAACGAAGCCAATAATAAGCAGGATAAATGATTGAAATAATTGCATAGTGTACTCCTTTTAAATTTAGTGAAACGATTCGGGGAATTTCCCCTTCCACGCATTCGCGTTTTGGTAAATACTAGTGTATCACGATTTAAAAAAAACAACAAGAGGGAAGTGACAAAAGAATAAAAGTGTGCTATAATGCGTACAATAAATACAGAATGAACGGAGCGTGATAAAATGTATCCTTATTATACGTATTGGGATCCGACGTACATTCTTGTGGTAATCGGAGCGGTTATCAGCATGATTGCGTCGGCAAATGTAAAGCGAAGTTTTCAGAAAAACAGCCGGGTTTATAACCAGCGCGGGCTGCGTGCAGAGCAGGTGGCAGAGATGATTCTGCGAAGTGCTGGTATCACGGATGTCAGCATCCGCCGTGTGAGTGGCGATCTGACAGATCATTATGATCCGAGCAAAAAAGTAGTCAATCTGTCAGATTCGGTGTATGGCTCGACTTCTGTTTCCGCGGTTGGGGTAGCTGCACACGAATGCGGCCACGTTATCCAGCATGCGAGAGGATACGTGCCAATCACAATCCGTACGGCACTCGTACCAATCGTCAATTTCGCTTCCCGGCTTTCGATGCCGCTCATTTTGATCGGTTTGATCCTCGGTTATGTCGGACTGGCAAAAATTGGTGTTGTTCTTTTCTGCGGCGTCTTGATCTTCCAGCTCGTGACGCTCCCGGTTGAATTTGATGCGTCCGCGCGTGCCATGCGGGTGCTTGACAGCCTCGGGATCCTTTACGGCGAAGAAATCAAAGGGGCAAGAAAAGTATTGACGGCAGCCGCACTTACGTATGTGGCAGCCGTTGTGAGTACGGCACTTCAGGTATTCCGACTGGTCCTTCTCATAAATAATCGAAGAGATTAAATTTTCTCTTGATATATTGAGCAAATTTAGGTATACTATAGTTACAGATTTACTTTCCTGGAATGTTCGACACTCTTGAATTTTTGAACCTACAATACTTTAAACGGGATTCCTATATCTGTGTTTGGATGCCGGGCCATCCCTGCTGACTTGTCAGTACAATGGAAACATTGCAAATGGAAGGCAGAAGAGCGCATGCGGTCGCCCACCTAGCATATGCTAGGAGTCAAAAATCAGGAACCGGCATTTTGGGAAGTAAAAGAGTACTGCAAGGCGGCGAGAAATCGTCGCCTTTAGTTGTTTTGTGTGATTTATGGTTAGTTTATGGAGTTTATGGTTTGGGTGGTGAGAAAATGTGGTCTGGGGAGAGAAATTATGGTCTTGGGTCAAGCGCTGGTGGCGGGAAGTATGGTCCAGGGAGAGAAATTATGGTCCTGGGTCAAGCGCTGGTGGCGGGAAGTGTGGTCTAGGGAGAGAAATTATGGTCTTGGGTCAAACCTTGGTGGCGGGAAATGTGGTCCGTGGGGAGAAATTATGGTCTTGGGTCAAGCGCTGATGGCGGGAAGTGTGGTCCAGGGAGAGAAATTATGGTCTTGGGTCAAGCGCTGGTGGCGGGAAGTGTGGTCCAGGGAGAGAAACTGCGAGTTTGGGTCAAGCCCAGCCCCGCCGTAGTGTGGTCTAGGGAGCAAAACCGCGGCCCCGGGTCAAGCACTGGTGGCGGGAAGTGTGGTCCAGGGAGAGAAACTGCGGTTCAGGTCAACCCCATCCCCGCCCGAGTGTGGTCCGAGGAGAGAAATTATGGTCTTGGGTCAAGCACTGGTGGCGGGAAGTATGGTCCAGGGAGCCAAACCGTGCCCCTGGGTCAAGCCCGCCCGAGTGTGGTCCGAGGAGAGAAATTATGGTCTTTGGTCAAACGCTGGTGGCGGGAAGTATGGTTTAGGGAGAGAAACTGCGGTTTTGGGTCAAGCGCTGGTGGCGGGAAGTGTGGTCTAGGGAGCAAAACCGTGCCCCTGGGTCAAGCCCAGCCCCGCCCGAGTGTGGTCCGAGGAGAGAAATTATGGTCTTGGGTCAAGCGCTGATGGCGGGAAGTATGGTCCAGGGAGCCAAACTGCGGGTTTGGGTCAAGCTCCGCCTCGCCCGAGTGTGGTCCGAGGAGAAAAATTATGGTCTTGGGTCAAACGATGGTGGCGGGAAGTGTGGTCCAGGGAGAGAAACTGCGGTTTTGGGTCAAGCGCTGCCCCGTCCGAGTGTGGTCCGAGGAGAGAAATTATGGTCTTTGGTCAAACGCTGGTGGCGGGAAGTGTGGTCCAGGGAGCAAAACCGTGCCCCTGGGTCAAGCCCCGCCCTGCCCGAGTGTGGTCCGAGGAGAGAAATTATGGTCTTGGGTCAAGCGCTGGTGGCGGGAAGTGTGGTCCAGGGAGCCAAACTGCGGGTTTGGGTCAAGCACTGGTGGCGGGAAGTGTGGTCCAGGGAGCCAAACTGCGGCCTTGGGTCAAGCCCGTCCCCGCCAAAGTATGGTCCAGGGAGCCAAACTGCGGCCCGGGTCAAGCCAGACCCCGCCAAAGTATGGTCCAGGGAGCAAAACCGCGGCCCCGGGTCAACTCCAGCCCCGCCGAAGCATGGTCTGGGGAGCAAAACCGTGCCCCCGGGTCACCCCTGCCCCGCCCGAGCATGGTCCTCGCACCTGAAATACAAAAAGGAGTCAAAAACAAACATATGAAAGATGGATTTATCAAAGTCGCAGTAACTGCCCCGGACAGTAAAGTGGCAGACTGCGCATATAATATAGAAAAAATGATTGAAAAGGCAGAGGAGCTTGCCGGTAAGGGCGTGCGTATCGCGGTATTTCCGGAGCTTGGGATCAGTGCGTATACATGCAGCGATCTATTTTTACAGGAGCCTCTGTTAACAGGTGCCGAAAAAGCGCTGGAGAAATTTGTAAAAGAGACAGAAAAACTTGACTTGTTGTCCGTTGTATCGCTGCCACTTCGCCATCAGGCGCGCTTGTACAATGTCGCAGCGGTAGTGAAAGGCGGCAAGGTTCTGGGGCTTGTGCCAAAGAGCCATATACCGATGTATTCCGAGTTTTATGAGGGAAGACATTTTGCCTCGGGAGACGTCGCGCAGGCGCAGGGAAAATGCGCGGAAGAGAAAATGGGTACACACCGCTTGGCCTTCCAAAAAGAAGAAATTGTGTTTGGCATTCGGCAGTTATTCTGCTGTGAGCAGATGCCGGAACTTTGTCTCGCGGTTGAAATCTGCGAGGATCTGTGGATGCCGGTTCCGCCGAGCAGTTATCATGCGATGGCGGGAGCGACGATCATCGCCAATGCGTCGGCGAGTGACGAATTGACCGGGAAGGCAGCATACCGCAGAGATCTTGTGAAAAACCAGAGCGCGAGAACCGTGAGCGCCTATCTGTACGCGGACGCTGCGATGGGTGAATCGACGACAGATCTTGTGTATGGGGGACATCATCTGATCGCGGAAAACGGAACCCTTTTGGCGGAAAATAAAGCTTTTGCGGGAGAAGATGCGATCACCGAGATTGATTGTAAAAAACTGGCAGCCGAGAGGCGGCGCATGGGAACGTTTCCATTGTATCCGGTGCCGGAAAATGAGGGATATGTGAGACATTTCTTTGCCTTTGAAACGATGGAAGAGACGAAACTGACACGGAAATTTGAAAAAACACCGTTTGTGCCGGTTGACCGTGGAGACCGCGAAGAGCGGTGCAACGAAATCTTAAATATTCAGGCGGCTGGACTTGCCAAACGTCTGCGCCACACGGGATGTAAGAGCGCTGTGATCGGGCTTTCCGGAGGACTGGACTCGACCCTTGCTTTGCTTGTCACGATCCGTGCATTCGATCAGCTGAACCTTGACCGCAAAGGAATCGTGAGTGTGACGATGCCATGTTTTGGTACGACAAACCGAACCTATGATAATGCCGTGAAACTTGCACAGGAACTCGGAACGACATTGAAAGAAATTTCTATTGAAAAGGCTGTATTGCAGCATTTTAAGGATATTGGACACGATCCGGAAGTACAGGACGTGACCTATGAAAATGGGCAGGCGAGAGAGCGGACCCAGATATTGATGAACATTGCGAACCAGGCCGGAGGGCTTGTCATTGGAACCGGCGATATGTCGGAACTTGCGCTCGGATGGGCGACGTACAATGGCGATCATATGTCCATGTATGGGGTAAATTGTTCGGTGCCAAAGACGCTAGTCCGTTTTTTGGTACAGTATTTTGCGGATAATAGTGGAGAGGGCACATTAAAAGACGTATTGTATGACATTTTAGATACACCGGTAAGTCCGGAACTTTTGCCGCCGAAAGAGGGGGAGATCGCACAGAAGACCGAAGACATCGTGGGACCGTATGAATTGCATGATTTCTTTTTGTATCATATGCTGCGGTTTGGCTATATGCCGTCGAAAATTTACCGGATTGCCAAAATTACCTTTGAAGGAGAATACGAGGCACAGACCATTTACCGCTGGTTGTCCACCTTTGTTCATCGGTTCTTCCGCCAGCAGTTTAAGCGTTCGTGTCTGCCGGATGGTCCAAAAGTGGGAAGCGTCGCTGTGTCACCGCGAGGAGACCTGCGTATGCCAAGCGATGCCTCCGATGCCCTTTGGAAGGAAGATCTGGCAGCAATCCGTAAAAAGGAAGGATGGGACTGATCTCATTCTTCCGGAACGGCTTTGTTAAGTGCTGCTTTGATGCCATCGATCAACATGGACTGGGTAAATTTGCTCTTTTCCTGAACCGGAATTTCGTCAATTGGGGTACCGGCGATCAATTCCTTTTCGATGCCTTCCAGAGACGGTTTTACGAGCGGATACATCGTTGTAACCGAGTCATCGAGGTTGACAAAAGAAACCGATTTGATCTGGTCTTCGTCGACAACCACCTCGAGATTTAAGGTGTTTTCGCCAAGTTTTAACTCTGAATTGTAGATACCGGGAACATACGATGCCGCTTCGGCTGTAACATCGGCGGTGGCATCGGATGACTTCTCTTTCTTTGGGTAAAACATGACAAAAAGCAGGACGATAAGCAGGATGCCAAGCCCTACGAAGATGCCGGTATATACTAATTCTTTCATTTGAAGTACGATAATTTTAGTTTTTGACATGTGGATAATACCTCCTTCGACTGGAGTGGGATTCCATCTTACTAAATCATATGCAGTAAGAGGAAAAATTATGAATCATGGAAGGGAGAAATAAAATGGGACTCGAATTTATATGTGGAAGTGCGGGAAGTGGGAAAAGTACCTATCTTTACCGTCAGATCTGCGACGAGGCAGCGGCGCACCGGGAGAGAAATTATTATATTCTGGTGCCGGATCAGTTTACGCTGGAGACGCAGAAAACACTTGTGGAAATGAGTGGAGAAAAGGGAATCTTAAACATCGATGTTCTGAGTTTTCATCGTCTGGCATTTCGCGCATTTGAGCAATTTCCGGCAGAACAGAAAACGATATTGGAAGATATGGGAAAGACCATGCTTCTGCGAAAAATCTTTTCCGAGCAGAAAGACAATCTTGTCTATTTTAAAAAGGGCATTGACCGCCCCGGTTTTTTAGACGAATGTAAATCGTTTTTGTGCGAATTGGAGCAATATGGCATCCGGGAAACCGAGCAATTTGAAAAAATGGAGACACTGGGGAGAAAATTTGAGGATATCCGCTTGATCCACGACTGTTTTAAGGAAAAAATGGGCGACACTTACCAGATGGCAGAGGAGCTGGTCACCCAGCTGACGGGGATGATCGAGCAGATGGACGGCATTCGGGATTCCGTGGTCTGCTTTGACGGATTTACCGGATTTACGCCGACGCAGTATGATCTTTTGGAAAAAATGATGCGCCTTTGTTCCCGCGTGATCGTGACGGTAACAACCGATGAGACGGGAAAACGTGGCTCTGTATTTGAGATTGCTGACACGACAATGCGGACATTAATGCAAAAAGCGAATCAAATTCCGGTAGAAACGAATTTAATTCTTGTTCCGCGAGAAGGAAGAAAAGCACCCTATCGTTTTGCTGAGGGAGGCGAGATGGCATTTTTGGAGCGCAATCTCTTTGCCTATCCGTATCAGAAGTGGAATCAGAAAACAGAAAATATGTGGCTTTATATCGGAGATAAACCCGCGTCAGAAGCGGCTTATGTGGCAAAAACAATCTGGTGGATGTTAGCAAAGGGAGAGTATGCGGAAGAAGAGATCGCGGTAGTAACCGGCTCTATTTCATCGTATGAACAGTCGATATCCCGGGAGTTTGACCGTGCGGGCATTCGCTATTTCCTTGACAATAAAAAGAACATCGGTGCCAACTGGATCGCCGAATACATCCAGTCGGTATTGGAAATGTATCGTTATAATATGGACGCGGCGACGACATTCCGTTTCCTGCGCTGCGGACTTTCTCCTTTGACGCGGAGCGAGACCGACCTTCTCGAAAATTATGTGCTGGCGACCGGAAAACGTGGTATTGCGTCCTATATGAAACCGTGGAGAGCACGGGCAAATGACTATCCGCTCGAGGAAATCAATGAGATCCGCGAAAAAGTGACGAACTGTATCCATGACTTTTTCCTGGAACTTCGCGGCGGGAAAAAGCCGGTCGAGAAATTTGTGCGTGCATTATACGATTTTCTGGTGCAGCAGAATGTGTATGACAGAATGCTGGAGCAGAGCCGGATTTTTGAAGAAGAGGGAGAAACACTTCTTGCCAAAGAGTATAAAAATGTATACAAAGTAGTGATGAATCTTTTGGATGAGATGATGGAACTTCTCGGAAAGGAAGTCGTGTCACTTGAAGAATTTGAGCAGATTCTGTCGGCAGGAATTGCGGAAGGGCTGGTCGGATTTGTGCCGCCGAAAAAGCATCAGATCATGGTCGGCGACATCGAGAGAACCCGTTTGAAAGACATCAAAGTGCTATTCTTTATGGGATTCAGCGATGACTTTGTGCCCGCTGCGATGCAGCCGCCGGGAATCGTCAATCACCGGGAGCGGCATCAGATGGAAAAAATGGGCATTGCACTGGCACCGACGGGCAATCAGAAGGTGGCAAATGACCTGTATTATCTGTACATCAACTTTACGAAGCCGTCGGAAAAACTGATTTTTACATACAGCCGCTCGGCTGCAGACGGCACCAAACGACAGGCATCCTATATCCTAGGCAAGATCCGTAGAATTTTCCCGGCTTTGACTGTGATCGAGGGCGGTCAGGAAAACGACGTAAAAACCAGTCTTGGCACAGACCGCGGTTTTGAATTTTTGATCGAGGGCATTCAGAAACAATGGTACGCCGAAGGCGAAGAAAAGGAGCGCTGGTGGGAGGTCTGGCGGTATTACGCCAAGCGTGACGAGGGAAAATGGCTGCGTGAAGCTCTTCGCGTGCACATGGAATCAAAGCGCACTCCGAAACTGTCCAAAGAGGCATTGGAGGCGCTTTATGGAGACGAACTGCGGGAGAGCATCACGCGGCTGGAAACGTATGCCCGCTGTCCATTTTCGTATTTTCTCATGTACGGACTGCGGCTGCATGCCCGCGAAGAATATACGGTGGCTGCACCGGACTTTGGAAATGTCGTGCATCAGATTTTACAAAATATGGATGAAATTATAAAGGCGCGTCACACGACATGGCAGAAACTGGAACGCAGCGAGAGCGATGAACTTGTCGAATACTGTGTCGAACGCGTGATGGAAGGGTATCGTGATGTCATTTTCTCCCAGTCGAATCGAATTGCCTTTATGCGCCGGCGAATCGTGCATATGATGAAACAGACCGCATGGGCTGTCGCAGAACAGCTGCGGCACGGAGCATTTTTACAAAAATACGGAGAAAAGCCGTATGCGTACGAAGAACAACTGGATGAAATTGCTAAAAAGATGCGGTTTCGCGGTATCATCGACCGGATCGACTTGTATGAAGATGCCGAAAATGTGTACGTGAAGGTCGTGGATTATAAGACCGGAAATGTCAAATTGTCGCTGGAAGAAGTGTACTTTGGTCTGCAGCTGCAATTGATCTTGTATCTCGATTCGGCTTTGCAGTCGGAGCAGAAAAAACACCCGGGCAAGGATGTGCAGCCGGCGGGAATGCTGTATTTCTATGTGCAGGATCCGCAGCTGGAAGTCACGGGCACAGAGGACGAGATCGAGTACGAACAAAAGCTGCTTGCCGAGTATGCGTGCGACGGCTATGTCAATGAAAGCCCGGAGATCCTCGAAAAACTGGATTCGATCCTTGGTGCGAATGGGGAACTTAATACGCAGAGCGCTTCGCGGTGCTATCCGGTCAAAATCAAGAAAGACGGGGATTTTGCGGCGACGACTAAGGTGCTTTCGAGTACACAGTGGAAGAAACTGATCGAACACGTAAAAACCGTGATTCACGAAAACGGAAGGAGCATTCTCGCCGGAAATATTGACATTGCGCCGTACCGGTTGAAGGAAAAACGGGGCTGCGATTATTGTGGCATGAAAGACATCTGTGGACTGGAAAGAACCGATGTGAAAAAAGTAGAACAAAATTTGGAAGAAATTGACATAAAGAAGATTTTGCTGAAAATGAGGGAGGAGGAATCGGACAATGAAATGGACGAATGAGCAGAAGACGGTCATTGACCTGCGGGGATGCAACATTCTCGTGTCAGCGGCGGCAGGTTCCGGAAAGACGGCGGTGCTGATCGAACGCATCGTGTCCCAGGTGACAGATCCGGTCAATCCGGTGAACATCGATGAATTTGTCATTGTGACATTTACGAGGCTTGCGGCAGCGCAGATGAAAGAAAAACTGCAGGCGGCACTCGAAAAGAAATTGGAGGAAGACCCGGAAAATGTGCATTTGCAACGTCAGGTCATGCTTCTTCCCGTCACACAGATTTCTACAATACATAGTTTTTGCGGCTACATCATACAGAATTATTTCCACCAGACAGGGGTGGATCCAAGCTATCGTGTGGCAAATGACAACGAGTTAAACATGATCAAATCCGACGTGCTCGCGGAACTTTTGGAAGAAGAATATACGAACTTAGACGAATCTTTTGTCGATATGGCGAAGATGGCGCGGTTTATCAAAAGCGATACGGAGATGGAAAAAATCATTCTCAAATTGTACAACGATGCGATGAGCGAACCGTTTCCACAGGATTTCTTTGAACGCATGCGCCGATTTCTGGCGTGCCAAAGCGAAGAAGAATTGGAGCAGACGGCATTTATTCAGAAAAATCTGCAGTACGCCAAAAATATGATGATAGGAATTTATGATCAGTACGAGCTGTGGATCCGGCTTTGTTATACGCAGGAAGGACCGGAAGAATACGCAGCTTTTTTGGAAAAAGAGCGCGTCGAATTCGAAAACTTTGAGGGGATTTCTTCCTATGAAACGATGCGGAGGCGGCTGGGGGCGGTTACGTTTGGCAGACTGCCTTCCAAACGCAATTCCGAAGCCGACCCGGACAAAAAGGAAATCATTAAAAAGGGAAGAACGGATATTAAAAATCTGTTGAAAAAAATGCAGGCTGATCTTTTCGGGGAAAGTCTGTCGGAATTACTGGTGACAATGGAGCAGATGCGGGGGAAACTGCTGACATTTTTGTCATTGGCAGAGAAATTCCGGGAACGCTACCAGCTGGCGAAGCGGGAGAAAAATATTGCGGATTTTAATGACCTTGAGCAGATGGCGTTGGAAATCCTTGTAAAAAAAGACGGGGATAACTTTGTGCGCACACAGGCGGCAGAAGAACTTTCCGAGCAGTTTTACGAGATCATGATAGACGAATATCAGGATTCCAATCTGGTGCAGGAACTTCTACTTGGCAGTGTAGCGAAAGAAAATAACCGTTTTATGGTAGGCGATATCAAGCAGAGCATTTACCGCTTTCGCAATGCAAGGCCGGATTTGTTTTTGGAGAAAATGAATACGTTTGAGACGACGGACGGAGCGAAAAACCGCCTTGTCTTTTTGACGAAGAATTTCCGAAGCCGGGATGTCGTGCTGGAGGCGACAAATGACGTGTTTACGGATATTATGCAGGAAGATTTTGGCGGAATTGCCTATGATAAAGAGGCGATGTTGTATCTCGGAGCGGATTTTCCGGAGACGGCAAAGCGGCACGCCGACAATGTCACGATATTCGGAATTTCCGATAAATCGGACAAGGAAACCGAAGCGCAGGTGATCGCGAAAACGATATGCGAGTACGTGGATCCGGAAGATCCGATGTATGTGCTTGGCGAGGACGGAGAGTACCGGCCGGCGCAGTATGGCGATATGGCGGTATTGATGCGTTCGACGAAAAATGAGGGACAACAGCTTTTGGAAATATTGAATGCACACGGGATACCGGCGCATTTGGAAGCAAAGAGTGGATTTTTTGATACGAGAGAGATCCGCATGATCGTAAGTCTTTTGACAATTCTTGACAATCCGAGGCAGGATATTGCCCTGGCGGCGGTTCTGCGCGGACCGATTGGAAAAATGAGCGACGATGATCTTGCCAAAATTCGTGGAAACAGCGAAGAACTCCAATTTTACGATGCACTTTGCAACTACAGCGGCGAGGAAGAATTGGAACAAAAAGCGGAAGATTTTCTGGAAAAACTGGAGCGATGGAGGGAAAAGACGACGTATACGCCGGTGCTTGGCATTTTAGAGGAGATTCTGGAAGAGACCAAATTGATGTATTTTCTGGAGACAATGGGAAATGGCTTGCAGCGGAAGGCAAATGTCGAACTGCTTTTGGAGATGGCAAGAGAATTTGACCAGGGATCGTATCAGGGACTCTACCAGTTTGTGCGCTATATCCGCGGAATGAAGGAGCGCGAAGAAGATTTTGGAGAAGTCAATCTGAGCGGCGATAAGGAAAATGTCGTGCAGATCATGACGATTCACAAAAGTAAAGGTCTCGAATTTCCAATCTGTTTTGTTGCCGGTATGCATAAAAAACTGGGAAAAGCGGAGCGCGATTTTGTCGTTGTCAATGGTGATGCCGGCATCGCGTCGGATGTGATCGACAGCGAAAAGGGAACGAAGAAAAGAAGCATATTTTACAAGGCACTCAGCCATATCAATGCCAATGAAGATCTTGCGGAGGAACTGAGGATTCTCTACGTGGCAATGACAAGAGCCAAAGAAAAACTGATCTTTACCGGTAGAGTGAACGATACCATGTGGCTGGGAAACAGCGGATTTTACAGCAGAGTGACGGCGGGCAGTTATTTTGACTGGGTGCTTCCGGTGGCTGCCAGATCGCCGATTTTTGAGTACGTCGAAGTAAATGACGAAGAGTTGCAAAATTTGGAAATGGCGCGCCAGATCGATCAGATGCTGGATGAGAAAATGCTAAATAATTTTGACACATCTGTTGTATATGATAAAGAAACAGAAGAAACGCTGCACTTTATGGATGAGTACCATCGCCAGGTTGAAGAGGAAATTCCGACAAAGGTTTCCGTTTCCGACCTGAAAAAGAAATCCATGGAAGAAGGCGAGGAAGAGAATTTTACGGTTTTGTACAGCGATGCGCTCGAAAACCAGTCGCCGGTACCGGCTTTTGCAAAGACCGAAACCGACGAAATCGGGGCACTTGCCGGTGCAGGTTATGGTACGGCATGGCATCAGGTGATGGCTTCTCTTTGTTTTGCCAAAGCTGTGGACGAAAAAGAGGTGGAAAAACAGCTGGAAGATATGGTACAATCAGGTAGGATCCATGCACAGGAGAAAGAATTTATCCGTCCATGGAAGATCGTAAAATTCTTACATTCCGATCTGGGACGGGCGATGACGGAGGCAGAAAAGAACGGAACACTTTACCGTGAGCAGCCGTTTGTCACCAGTGTGCCGGCGCAGGAAGTACAGGAGACTTCGAGCGACGAGCGGGTTCTTGTGCAGGGAATCATTGATGGATTTTATGAAACGGAGACCGGAATCGTGTTGATGGATTATAAGACCGATCATTTGGAAAAAGGACAGGAAGAGGTATTGGTGAAGCGGTATCATGCCCAGATGGAGGCGTACGCGGAGGCACTGGAAAAAATTACCGGGAAGCCGGTGGAAAAGAAGGTGCTGTATTCCTTTTCCCTCAACAAAGAAATCGAAGCATAAGGAGTGTTTCAGATGTATGAACAATTTGCCACGGTTTACGATGAAATGATGGAAGAAATTCCTTACGACAAGTGGTTTATAAAATTTCAGGAAATCCTGAAAGAACACGACATAACGAGCGGACATGTGTGCGAGCTTGGATGCGGAACCGGTGAGATGGTAAGCCGGTTTGCGAAAGCCGGTTATGAGGTTACGGGGATTGACATTTCGCCCGATATGCTTGCCAAAGCGTGTGAAAAGACGGAAGGAATGGAAAAAATTTCATATTTTGAAGAAGATATGACAGATTTTTCGTTGCATAAACCGGCAGATGTGGTACTATGTATATGTGACTCTATGAATTATCTGCTTTCCATGGAGGAAATTTTTGCAATGTTTCGTTGTATCAAAGAAGCATTGGCAGAGGATGGAGTTGCGATCCTTGACATGAAGACCGCATATTGTTTTCAAAAAGTCATGGGAAATCAGACACGAGTTGATGAAACGGAAGAGGCATTGATGATCTGGGACAATACCTACGATGAGGAAACCTGCATCAATGAATATCTTCTTACTATATTTACGGAAGATAAGGCGACGGGAATGTATGCCCGCTACGATGAATGCCACGAGCAGCGGGCGTATACGGAGGACGAGATAAAATCGTGCTTAAAAGAAGCTTCGCTGCGGCTTGTAAAAAGCTGGACGGAAGATGAAGTGAGAACTTATTTTGTAATCCAAAGGTAACGTGAGAAAAGAAAGGAAGGAAAAAGATATGAAGTTACGAATGTCATTGTGGCTGTGTCTCTGTCTTGTGATGAGTTTGTTTACACCGCAGGGTGTAGCGGATCAGACCACAGTCAGTTATGCGAGTGAGGCCGCTTATGTAAAGACCGGAGGGGCAGATCTCAATATGCGGAGTGAACCGAAGAAGGCAGGAAGTGTATTGGTAAAGATCCCTAATGGTTCCACGATCACTTACGTGGAGGATGCCGGCACGGCAGATGGCCATAACTGGGTAAAGATCACTTATAATGGGAAAGAAGGGTATGCGGCAGCAGAATATGTTATCAAAGGAACGGCTCCGACGGCAGCACCGACCACAGCGCCGACGACGACACCTGCGGCAGAGCAGACGATAGCACCGACGGCAGTTCCACAACCGACGACGGTTACCGTGTATCGTACGCAGGTCAGCTATAAGGCAGTTTCCGTAAAGGCGGTGACCGCAAAGAAAAATACAATTATTTACAAAAATACAGCAAGAAAAAAACGCACGGTCATGAAAAAAGGGAAAACCGTAACGATCCTCGGAGAAAAGACCAAGGGAAAGACAAAATGGTTCCGCGTGCAGTACAAAATAAAGAAGAAAAAAGTCAAAGGGTACATAAAAGAAAGCGATGTAAAAATGAATCTCAAATCTTCGGCAGCAGGACTTGTGACCGGCGTAAAAACCGCTCTCCGCGTCCGCAAAAAACCGGGGAGGAAAGGGGCTTATTATAAGATTCGCGGAAAAGAACTGGTTCTTGCGAAAAAGCAGTATGTGACGATCACCAAAGTAAGAACCGTGAAAAAACAAAAATGGTATCAGATCGCTTTTGATTATTATGGAACCCCATACAAAGGCTATGTACAATCCAAATACATCAAATTGACAAAGAAAAAAGTGCAGAAAAAAGTGGCTGTAAAGGTTCTCAGCCAGCGTGATTTTGAAGCGGAACTGACGGCACAGGGATTTCCGGATTCTTACAAAGATGCGCTCCGCAAACTGCATGCGGCATATCCGTATTGGCAGTTTACCGCATACAAGACCGGTTTAGACTGGAACACGGTTGTCGACCAGGAATGCAAGCTTGGCAGAAGCCTGATTTCCAATTCCAAATCGGAGGCTTGGAAATCAAAAGAAGCCGGAGCGTACGATGCGGTTACCGGAAAATGGAAAGTATTTGACGGTTCCAGCTGGGTACAGGCTTCCCGGGAAGCGGTAATGTATTATATGGATCCGCGAAACTTCCTCACGATTCAGGGAGTATTTCAGTTTGAACAGCTGGAATACCAGTCGCAGTATCAGACAACGGCAGGATTGAAAAACATCCTTTCCAATACACCATTTGCCACGTCCACCTTCCAATACACGGATGATCAGAGTGGAACGCAGAAAGAAATTTCGTATGTAAATGCCTTCCTCGATGCGGCAAAGGATTCGGGAGTCAGTCCTTATCATCTGGCATCCCGCGTGAAACAGGAAGTAGTGACCGGCGCAACGACGACCAGTATCGCAGTAACCGGTACCACGACGGAATATCCGGGAATTTACAATTTCTATAACATTGGAGCGACAAGCGGTGCGACACCTGCTCTCAATGGTTTGAAATGGGCGAGTACAGGAGATACGTATCTTCGGCCATGGACGAATCCATATCGTTCCATCGTCGGCGGAGCCATGTATATCGGCAGCAATTATATCAACCGCGGCCAGAATACCGGCTACCTGCAGAAGTTTAATGTAACACCAACCGGTACATACAATCATCAATATATGACAAATGTAGAAGCAGCAAACTCCGAGGCATTGAAAACGAAAAATGCGTACAATGGTATGCTTGACAGCACGCCGCTCGTATTTTCGATTCCGGTTTACAACAATATGCCGGCAGTGAATTGTGCTGCACCAAAATAGAAGGGATTCCTTCGGAAATGGAGTGTCAGAGTGAAAAAAATAATAACAGCAATGAGCTTTCTTTTGCTCTGTCTTGGCTTTCTGGCAGTTCCCGGCAAAAGTCTGGCGGCAAGTGCCGTAGTCGAATTTTCGACAGATAAGACAGAGGTGAAAAAAGATGAGACGGTTACTGTCGTATGCCGGGTTACTTCGAAAGACGGATTTAATGATGTCAAAATGAAAGTTTCCTATGACAGTGATGTTTTACAATTTATCGAAGGCGGTAAAAAAGTGAGCGGCGGCAATGGACAATTGAGCATTCAGTCCGTCGGAAATACAGATGCCGTGACTACACGTACGTATTCGCTGCAATTTCAGGCAGTCGGCGAAGGTGCGACAGCGATTCAGACAGACGGCAACCCGAAGATCCTTGACAGCGAGGGGAATAAACTGTCAATTTCTTCCAACCGCGTTGTGCTGAGTGTAACAGCAGAAGAAGCGGCAGCACAGGGAACAGTTAATCCGGCAGATCCGGCAGCAGTGGCTTCTGCGGCACCGACTCCGACGCCGGTTCCGTTAAATACCAATACGAAGCTGAAAGGCCTGTCATTTCACGCCATTTCCATGGCACCTCAGTTTAGCACAGAGGTTCTGGAATATACGATCAAGGTGGACTGCAATACGGACAAGCTGTATTACAATGCGATTCCGGCAAACGGAAAACAGCGCATCCGCCTCAAAGGAAACGAAGAACTGATGCCGGGTGAAAATGAGATGAAACTTGTCGTGACGGCAGAATCCGGGGACAAACGGACCTTTAAGTTAAAAGTAGTAAAAGAGACGGAATCCGAGACGAAAGTGCGCGAACAGCAGGAAAAAGGCACATCCAACATCACATTTTCCGTCTACGAAAAAGATGGCTCGATTTACATTCAGAACCAGTACCAGTTTCAGGTTATGGATGTCAAAGACGATGAAGTGATCCCATCCGGTTACGTAAAAACGACGGTTGACATCGATGGGAAAAGTGTACCGGCATACACCATGCAGAACGACCTTGACAATAATTACCTTTTGATGTATCTGAAAGGGGCATCGGACGAGCCGACGCTGTACCAGTATGACCGACAGGAAAAAACATTACAGCGCTATACCGGAACGATGACTCAGAAAGTCAACCAGGGCGGCAATGTGGCAAGTGAACCTGAAGTAAAGCCGGAGACATGGATGTACGGCCTCATTATAGGGCTTTCGATCCTTGTCCTTGCCTTGCTCATCATTATATTGAACATGATACTCCGCAAACGGTTAAACCGCGGGAAAAAAGAGTTAAATGAGATGGACTTTTAACCCCAGGGGAACGATTCCGGAGTGCCGGGGGAAGTGCAGTATATCGTCGTGCTTGCACGTAAGAGATACTGTACTTCCCCCGGCGGCCTGAGAATCAGGCTCCCCGCCAACAAATGAGCATTTTTAGCCCTGCAAGGGCGGGAAAGAACACGAAGTGTTCGGAAATGCGAATTTCGGCGGGGCCGGAATCGTGGTTGTGAGCGGGGCGGAAATGCGAATTTCGGCGGGGCCGGAATCGTGAATGTGCTTGCGGTCTGAGAATCCGGAATTTAGAACGAAGATTATCACCATAGAAAGGAATCGATAGAGTGGAAAATTTGACAAAAAAAGCCAGTAAGGTTTTGGAGATGGCGGCCAATATCGCCTGGACAGAAAAAGACCGGGAAGTTCAGACCGGACACCTTCTGTGTGCATTGGCGGTAGTCGATGGAACAGCCAAAGAAATCTTGAAAAATAACAATATCCGCGAAGAGGATATGCGGCAGATCTACGAGCGCTGTTTTGAAGAAATGAAAAAAAACAAGAAAAATCATGCCTCAGAAATGCCATTTACACCGGTTTTACAGAAGATTCTGCAGGACGCGGAAACACTTGCAAGATACCAGAAACAGGAAGTGGGTACGGAGCATCTTTTGATGGCACTTGCCAAACAGCGCGAGACGACAGCGGGAGAGATAATCGCCGGAATGCAGGGGAATCCGAAAAAGATTTATATGGATGCGGCAGAAATGGCGCAGATGGATTCCGAATTTGCAAAGACCGATTTTATGTCTGCCAAAGAAAAAGAAGAGCGGGGACGTTCGCTCACGCCATGTTTGGACAAATTTTCGCGGGATCTTGTGCAGGAAGCGCTGGATGGAAAATTAGATCCGGTATTTAACCGTGAAAATGAGATTGACAGCGTAATGGAAATTCTTGGAAGACGCACAAAAAACAATCCGTGCATTCTCGGTGAACCGGGTGTCGGAAAGACGGCGATCGTCGAAGGACTGGCAGGAAGAATCGCAAACAATGCGGTGCCGGCCTCCCTGAAAAATATCAGGGTGTTGTCCCTCGATGTATCCGGAATGGTAGCCGGGACGAAATACCGTGGACAATTTGAAGAGCGCATCAAACGCTGCCTGCGTGAGACCATAGATGCCGGCAATATCATTTTGTTTATCGATGAACTTCATATGATCATTGGAGCCGGTGGTGCCGAGGGTGCCATGGACGCTGCCAATATTTTGAAACCGGCATTGTCACGTGGTGAAATTCAGATCATTGGGGCGACGACGCGTGAGGAGTACCGTAAACGAGTGGAAAAAGATTCGGCTCTTGACCGCCGTTTCCAGCAGGTAATTGTGGAAGAACCATCGATCGTACAGGCCGTTTCTATTTTGAAAGGTTTGCGCAGCCACTATGAATCGTATCATCATATCGAGATCAGTGACGAAGCCTTGGAAGCGGCAGTAAAACTTTCGGACCGTTATATCAATGACCGTTTTCTGCCGGACAAAGCTATTGATCTGATCGACGAAGCCGCTTCCCGCCTCAATATGAGCAGCATGCGCGAGTATGAGGAAGCCCTTCAGGACAAAAAAGAGGCGCTGGAAAATGTGCAGGAAGAGAAAGAAAATGCAGTAGCGGCGGGCGATATGGATTATGCGGTCGAGCTGCACAAAGAAGAAGAAAAACTGAACCTGGAACTTAGACAGGCGCAGGCAAAATGGGAAAAGAAGCAAAAGAAACAAAGGAAAATCATGGAAGAATCTCATGTCGCGGAAGTCGTGTCGCGGCAGACAAAAATTCCGGTCAGCCGCTTGGAAAAAGATGAGACAAGACGTTTGCAGAAATTGGAAAAAATCTTGCATGAGAGAGTGGTCGGACAGGATGAAGCGGTGGAGGCAGTATCCCGCGCCGTTCGCAGAGGTCGTGTCGGTTTGAAAGATCCGAACCGCCCGATCGGCTCCTTTTTATTCCTTGGCCCTACGGGTGTCGGAAAGACAGAACTTTCGAAAACCCTTGCGGAAGCCGTATTTGGTTCAGAAAAAAATATGATTCGTGTCGATATGTCAGAATATATGGAAAAACAGAGTGTCTCAAAAATGATCGGTTCTCCTCCGGGATATGTCGGTTTTGAGGAGGGCGGCCAGCTCAGCGAAAAAGTGCGCCGCAATCCGTATTCCGTTCTTTTGTTTGATGAGATTGAAAAAGCGCATCCGGATGTATTTAACATGCTTTTACAGATTCTGGAGGACGGAAGGCTGACGGATTCACAGGGACGACAGGTCGATTTCAAAAATACGATCATTATCATGACGTCCAATGCGGGGGCAAATCGAATTGTGTCGCCGAAAACACTCGGCTTTTTGCAGCAGGAAGATGCCGCAGCGGATTACAGGCGCATGCGCGAAGGCGTTATGGAAGAAGTAAAACACATCTTCAAACCGGAATTTATCAACCGTATTGACGAGATTCTGGTATTCCACATGCTGAGCAAAGAAGACATTCATAAGATTGCCGCCAATATGCTCACAGGCTTTAAAAAGCGCGTGAAAAAGCAGATGGATATCCGCCTGCAATATGGTAAAGCGGTTGTCGATCATGTAGCTGACAAAGGATTTGACAAAGATTACGGTGCCAGACCGCTCCGCCGCACGATACAGAAAGAGATCGAAGATCAACTCGCTGAAAAGATTGTCAGTGGAGAAGTGCATATTGGCGACGACGTTCGGGTGTCAATCAAAAAGGATGCGGTTTGTGTCCAAAAAATCATAAAAAAAGGATAGTATTCTTTGTCGAATTTTGCTATAATAAGAATTAGATAGAAATGAATCAGGTGGGAGATATAAGAGACCAAGGAGGATAAGAAAAAATGAGCGTTGTAGAGGAATTGATCCGGAAGGAAGACAATGGAACGTTGAGTTTTGGAAATTACCTTTTGGATGCAAAGACCAAGAAAGCGGATTTTGAGTTTCAGGGGGATTTGTACAAGGTAAAAACGTTCAAAGAAATTACGAAACTTGAGAAAAACGGTTTGTTTGTATACGAATCGGTTCCGGGAAGCACAGTAACGGATTTTAAAAACGACGGAGAAGTGATCTCTTTTACGGTAGAAGCTGCCGGAGATCTTGGATTTACTCTTGAATTGGAGCCGTCTCAGGAATATAAAGTGCTGCTGGAAGATGTCGAACTTGGTAAAATGAAGACGAATCTTGGTGGAAAGCTCAATGTCAGCATTGAGCTGGATGAAGGAAAGAAAGCGTCCGTAAAAGTAATTAAGTGCTAATAGTTACAGAATGAGAGATTAAGAAATCGGTGCCGGACCGAAGCAGGGGTTGGCACCGTTATCTTTTTATGAGGGAGATTGAATGGCAAAGAAAAAATCGCTTGTTTATTATTGTACTGAATGTGGGACGGAGTCTGCTAAATGGCAGGGACAATGCCCCGGCTGTGGTGCCTGGAATACGATGGAAGAAGCGCCGGTTACGAAGACTTCGACAGGAAAAGAAAAAGTTATCATGCCGTCGGAATTGGCAAAACCTACCAAAATGCGCGAGATTGAGACGGAAAATACACCGCGTCTCCAAACCGGCATTCAGGAACTTGACCGTGTCCTTGGCGGAGGAATTGTCGCCGGCTCTCTCGTATTGGTTGGTGGAGATCCGGGAATCGGAAAATCGACGCTTTTGCTGCAAATGTGCAAGCATCTGTCGGACAAACAGGAAAAAGTTCTCTATGTATCCGGCGAGGAATCGCTGCAGCAGATCAAACTTCGCGGCGACCGTATCGGCGAATTTTCCGATTCTATTTTTCTTTTGGCAGAGACCAATATTACGACGATCGAAGGGGCGATTGATCAGTTGCAGCCGAAAGTGGCGATCATTGACTCGATTCAGACCATGTACGACGATGCGGTTGATGCGGCACCGGGAAGCATGAGCCAGGTGCGCGAGATAACAGGGGTTCTGCTGCGAATTGCGAAGAAAAAAGGAATCACAATATTTATCGTCGGCCATGTAACAAAAGAAGGAAATGTCGCTGGTCCGCGTATGCTGGAACATATGGTAGATACGGTGTTGTATTTTGAAGGTGACGCGGCGGCGTCTTACCGTATTTTACGAGGTGTCAAAAACCGCTTTGGCTCGACCAATGAAATCGGTGTATTTGAAATGCGCGGCCAGGGACTGGTAGAAGTTCCCAATCCATCCGAATATATGCTGCAGGGAAAACCGGTGGGCGAATCGGGCTCCGTGGTTGCCTGCGCGATCGAAGGCACACGCTCTTTTATGATTGAAGTGCAGGCACTGGTATGTCACACCTATTTTAATATGCCTCGACGAACCGCTGCAGGAACCGACTATAACCGTGTCAATCTTTTGATCGCGGTTGTGGAAAAACGCCTTGGCATGCAGTTGTCCGACTGCGATGCATATGTCAATGTCGCCGGTGGTATGCGGATTACGGAACCTGCGCTTGACCTTGCTATCATTGCGGCACTCATCTCCAGTCAAAGCGGAAGAGCCATCGACGAACATACCGTAATCTTTGGTGAAGTCGGGCTTGTCGGCGAAGTGCGTGCAGTGCCACAGGCAGAGAAGCGCGTGGCGGAAGCCATCAAAACCGGCTATAAAACCTGTATTCTTCCGCTGGCAAACAAAATTTCCATCGAAAAGAGCGGAAACCTCGACGTATCAGGCGTTGAGCTTGTGGGAATACGAAACATAAGAGAATTAATGAGCAGAAAGGAATGGTCTGGAAATGTATAATAAAATACTGGAACACCTGACGACAGGCTGTCGTGCCCTTATCGCGGCTGTGCTGCTTATCGCAGGGATCATCTGGCAGGCAGCAGCCGGAAAATTGCTGGATCAGACGGCATTTTACCTTATGGCGGCGGCAATGCTCTGCTTCGCTACGGTAATCTTCACAAAATGTAAGCCGGACATGATTCAGTATGTCATCGGAAACATGATCGTATTGATCATGGGTTTCCTCCTCGGAGAATCCGACACCATCGACGGAACAGTATTGTATACCCTTTGGATTGTGTGTCTCCTCGCCGACTGGGGGTTAAATATTTATCTTTTAAAATTGGAAAATGTTGGGAAAAGAATAGGGCTCGGTGCCCTCGCCATGATCGTCAATGTACTGCTGATCGCGGTCGTTTACCTTGTACCGATTTTGGTGTTCTAGAAGAAAATTCAGAGAAAAATGTTAGGGGGCTGCCGCACTAACCATTTAGTGCGGCAGCCCCTTGATTTTGGCGATGCGGGAAAGCAACGTAACCGGTGGAAAACAGGGAAATCCAGCGAAATAGGTTGCCTTTACCGCCGATAATAATATCCGTCCTGTGCATTGCTGTCTGTAAGGCCGTTAAATTTACATTTTAGTCGGCGTTTTGACAGATCTACCGTAAGGGTTGCTGTGTAACGGCCGTTTACCTTTTCCCATCCGCTTCCCGGAAAGTCGCAGTATAAAGAAGTAAATGTGGCTTTTATTTTTTTGCCTTTGATGATTTTGTAAGTGCCTGTATCTTTGTTTCGCCATCCTCTCAATTGGACTTTTCCATTCGACTTGAATTTGAAAGTATACTGGCTTGAAAATTCCATGGTTGGATCAGAAACTTTGTTTTTCCAGGTAGTTCCGCTCAATGCTTTCTTTGTGACCTTCTTTGCGGCTGCATTTGCCGGAGTGTAAAATGATACACTGATCAAACAAATGGCAAGAAGGAGACTGGTGACTGATTTTTTCAACATAAATAAATTCCTCGCTTTCAATATGATATTTACAATAAAAAATATCTGTAAGGAATCCCTATCATATACCGGATATTCGATTCCAAACAGATATTTTTGTGTTTATGTCTATCCGATCACTCGTCTTGCACAATATGGTGTACGGTAACCGATATTACTTGTCGTGATGCCGACACTAGGGTTACTTGCGTGTACAACACGACCACCGCCGATGCAAAGCGCTACGTGATTTACATGACCGTTTCTTGCATAGAAGATCAAGTCGCCGGCTCTCGCCTCAGATACGCTGATCTTTCTTCCGACACCGGACTGGGAACCGGAAGTACGAGGTAAGCTGATACCAAACTTGCGGAATACCGACATGGTAAATCCGGAGCAGTCGGTACCGTTTGTCAGGCTGGTTCCTCCATATACATATGGATTACCGACAAACTGCAGTGCGTAGGAAGCAATCGCAGAACCATCTCCGCTTCCGATTACATCTCCGCTGCCGTTGGAACTGTTTCCACCGCCGGAAGATTTATGGGAAGAACTTGAACTGCTTGATTTGTTTGAACTTCCGCTACTGCTGCTCTTATGCGAACTTGAGGAGCTTCCGCTGCTGCTCTTGTGGGAAGAAGAACCGGAGCTGCTTGAGCTGCTCGAACTTCCCGAAGAACTTGAACTACTGGAAGAACCGGAATTGCTGGAAGCCTGCTGCTGTTGACGCTGCTGTGCTTCCTGTTCTGCACGTGCGGCGGCAGCTTCGGCAGCTGCTTTCTTACGGGCAGCCTCACGTTCTTCTTCAATAGAAACTGCTTTCTTAAATTTTACGGTGATATCGACATATTCTTTGGAAACAAATCCTTTGGTATCACCATCGACCATAATCTTAACCCAGTCTTTGTCCTCTCGGATGACTTCGAAACTTTCCTCGCCGGAAACCAGAGTAAGTACGGCACAATCCGTATTTTTGGCTTCACGAACCTTCAAAGTTTCCGTATTGATTGTGGCGATTTTAGTTCCGAATTTATCAACCATTTTTTCGGCACTGTAACCGATGGCAAGATAATCGGACATAATATAACCTTCTACCTGACCGGATTTGATCTTAACCCAGTCACCGACTTTTTTTACAATCTTAGCAGCGCTGCCGCGGTACAATTTTCCGACGACTTTGCTGTCTGTATTTGGTTTCTTTCTGACATTTACATAATCTGCGGCAACCGAAATACCGACATTTTCATATTCGGATTTAGGTTTTGGCGTCGCAGTTGGTTCAGCGGCAGGTTCCGGTGTCGGAGCTGCCGGATCGATCGCTGCGCCGGAAGCGGCATTGGGATCGGTCTGAGGTGCGGCGGCATCTGTGGCAGCCGGTTCATCTGCAAAAGCGACAATTGCCTCAGGATTCGAGGCAGCGCCAGCGGACTGGCTGTTTACAAATTGATCCAAAGTATATGCCATGCCGGCAAGCTCCGTCTCACTACACATCGTAGTGGACATCGCAGGAAGATAATTCCCGCCGATGCTTGCGACTGCTAAAGCACCTGTACATAAGAATACCGTCCATATTCTTTTGTTATGCATGCGAATCCTCCATTCTTATTTATCATTTACATAAATAGTTACAAATATATTACAAAATTATTACGACCAAAAACAGTATAACAAGATTCCCCCCTGTTGTCAAGCACTAGCAGAAGAGAAATATTTCCAATTTTTAAATAGGTTAGGATATGTAAACTCATATAACTAATCACTTATACAGCCTATAAGTAAATAGTTATTAGAATTTTAAAAAAACATATGTTATACTTATTGTGTAGTTAATTCCGTTTTAAACGAATTCAACGCATGGAGTGTGGTATAAAGTGGTTTATTTTTCAACGATGGCTTCGATCTCGATCAGCACATCTTTAGGAAGACGGGCTACTTCTACACAGGAACGTGCAGGAAAATCCGTCGTAAAATATTTGGCATAGATTTCATTTACTTTTGTGAAATCGTCCATATTTTTAATGAAAACGGTTGTTTTAATTGTATTTTCAATCTTTGCTCCCGCAGCTTCGATCAGAGCAGCAAGATTTCCAATTGCCTGTTCAGCCTGAGCTTCGATGTCTCCTTCTACCAATTTACCGGTGGATGGAACAATCGGAATCACGCCGGAAGTAAATAACAGGCCATTTACTTCAATGGCTTGTGAATAAGGGCCGATAGCAGCAGGTGCTTTCGGGGTTGAAATGATTTTTTTCATAGGGGTTCACCATTATCCTTTCTTAAATATAATAGATAGCGTTTTGCATCGCAATCCTACTTATTATTATAAACCATTTTGTCAAGATGGCAAGAGTGTCTTTTTTTACAAAAGAACTGGAAATTTTCCGAAAAATTTTGTATAATATAGACAAGAGAACGCATTATGCGAAGATGAGAAAGGCAGGTTGAGTATTATGAAAACGATTATTACAATAAGCAGACAATACGGAAGCGGCGGACGTGAGATCGGAAGAAAGCTGGCAGAACAGTTAGGAGTTCCGTTTTACGACAATGAGATTATTTCCCGGGCAGCCAAAGAAACCGGATTTTCGGAGGCAGCATTTGAGACGGTAGAGGATAAGGCGACAAACAGTCTGCTCTATTCGATCGCGATGGGAATGAATGTCTTTACGAATCAAGATGCAGGATTTGCAGGATTGTCTCTGGACGACCGCATTTTCCTGGCACAGTCCAATGTGATCCGTAAAGTGGCAGAAGAAGGCGGATGCGTCATCGTGGGACGCTGCGCCGACTACATATTGAAAGATTATGAAAATGTCGTAAATATCTTTATCCGCGCAAATCTGGATTTTCGTATCAAACGTTCGATCCAGGTAGATCAGCTCGATGAGAGCAAGGCCGGTGAGATTGTATCGAAAAAAGATAAAAGTCGTGGAAATTATTATCGATACCATGCCGGAGAGCGCTGGGACAACTTGATGAATTATGATCTCGTTCTGCGAAGTGATCTTGTCGGAATTGACAAAGCAGTAGAATGTATCAAGAATTATGTCGAGGCGATGTAAATAAGATGTTACAGCGGCCTCGCAAAAAGAAGGAGAATGAAAATGACACACAAGTCAATGCGAAAAGTGATGGCGGCTATTCTTAGTGCAGCGATGCTTTTTCAGATGGGGACAGCTCCCGCGACACAGGCTGCCGTAAAAGTCAAATTAGCAAAAAAATCAATCGTTTTGACCGAAAAGAAGTCAAAAACGGTGAAAGTTACAGGCGTAAAAAAAGCCCAAATAAAGAAAGTAAAATGGTCCACAAGCAGTAAGAAAATTGCGACGGTGAAAGCAAAGGGAAAGACTGCTGTAAAAGTGACCGCGAAAAAAACCGGAAATGCGAAAGTGACCGGTAAATTTACATTGAAAGGTGTAAAGAAAGTTCAGAAGGTGACATTGAAAGTTCGAGTGAAGAAGGCATCCAAGGCAAATAATGCGACGGAGACCCCTGGAACGGCTTCCCGGCAGCCGGCGGCGACAGCGGCAGTAAGTCCTTCCGCTTCACCGGCGACGACAACACCATCCACCAATCCGGCGACGACAACACCGACGAAAAATCCGGATGGCTTTGAACCGGTTCTGTTCAAAAATGCAACTTTCGAAAACGGAACAGACGATTTTGTTTCCCGTGGTTCTTCCAAAGTGTCTCAGGCAGATAATGGATACGAAGGTAAATGTTTGTATGTATCCGGCCGTACGGACACATGGAACGGTGCAGCAATCGACGTAACAAGCACGATCGTACCGGGGGCCAAATATCATGTGACCGCTTACATGAAGCAGATGTCCGGTGCGGCAGCAGAGATTAAATGTTCCGCTCAGACCGGAAGTGATTACCCGGCGATTGCAACCGTTACAGATGCACCATCCGGCGAATGGGTAAAATTGGAAGGCGAGATCGAAGTGGCTTCTTCTTTCTCGGATTACCTCATTTATTTTGAAATTCCGGGAAGTGCGAAGGCAGACTTTTATCTGGATTCGGTTGTTATCACGCAGGTTTCCAAAGGAAAAGATGTTGTGGATCCGAATACGTTAGCGAGTATCAAAGACACCTATAAGAATATTTTCCAATATATGGGCACTTGTGCCAATTATTATGGTTACGGAGCAAAGAAAGACCAGCTTCGCAAAGACGATACTATTAATTTCATCAAAAAGCAATTTAATAGTATTACATTGGAAAATGAGATGAAGCCGGATACCGTCCTTGGCGGATCTTATAATAAGAAACTGATCAGTGTGGACGAAGCAAGGAAGCTTGGCTACAGTATTCCGGATAATTATAAGGAAGACAAAGTTCCGCAGCTTGATTTAGGCGCAGTAGATGCAACGTTGGAATTTTGTGCAGAAAATAATGTCAAAATGCGAGCTCACACATTGATGTGGCACCAGCAGACACCAAGCTGGTTCTTTACCGAGGACTACAACGGAAAAAATGTCGCTACAACGGAAGTGATGGATGCGCGTATTGAATTCTTTGTCCGCACAATGTTGAATCATGTGATGGATAAAGAAAAGGAACTTACCGGAAAAGAAGGAAGTCTCGTATACGCATGGGATGTGACAAACGAGTACGTTCACCGTACCAATGAACCGACCAGTCCAAGCTGGATGGATGTGTACGGGGATATGGATCTGGAACCTGTTTATGTGAAGAAAGCATTCACATTTGCTTATGAAGAACTTGAAAAACGTGGACTTCAGGATCAGGTAACCTTGTTCTACAACGATTATGATGAGTACAAATGTGCAGATAAGATTGTAGAACTTGTAAAATTTATCAACAGTGACAAGAAAGTCTGCGGTGGAATCGGTATGCAGAGTCATTTGACCGGGCCGGAAAATCCGACGATTGATCTCTATGCAGAAACATTGGATAAATTCCTGGCAACCGGACTGGAAGTTCAGGTAACAGAGCTGGATGCCGAGGTTGAAAGCAATGATCTGGAAGATCAGGCAGCATACATGAAATCCATTATGGAAACGATTGTGACAAAGCAGCTGAATCGTGACAAGACTGTGAATCCGAAAGGAATCACCGGTGTGACGATCTGGGGTCTGTATGACGCATGCTCTTGGAGAAAAAACATTCCACTTTTGTTTGCTTCCGGCATCAATGATCCAAAACCATCGTTCTATGCTTTCTTAGAGGCAGCAAAAGCCAAATAAATAGTGAAGTAAAGAATACTGCCCGCCCCAGAGACGTTGCTCTCTGGGGCGGTTTTTTGATGGTGCGAGAACGCTTGTGTGGGGTTTTGCGATGAGATGTGCGAGAACGCTTGTGTGGGGGTTTGCGACAGGATGTGCGAGAACGCTTGTGTATGGTTTTGCGACAGGATGTGTGGTTTTTGGTCTAGAGAAAAGAAACCGCGATTTAAACCATAAGAATTTGCGGATCGATTTGGTTCAGATTAAGAAATTTCGTTCCGGACCATAAAATTTTGAGAGGAGTTTGGTTTAAGGGGATAATATGGCGATTTGGGGCAAAAACTACATAAGGGTTGTATGGTTTAGGCGGAGAAAATGAATTCTGGGTCAAATGCATAAGCAAAATCGTGTGGTTCGGACACAAAAAATATAAAAAAAGTCAAAACCGCGCACCCAACCGCCCCAAAACCGCGCACCTAAACACCTCAAAAACACGTAACAAAACACCTCAAAAACACGTAATAAAAGTTGACAAACAACGAAAAATAGGGTAATTTTAGAGAAGATAATAATCTGAGAAAAGAGAGAGGAAAACCTGCCATGCAGTCCCAAAACTACCAAAGAACCATGACCGCCTGTTTTATCGCCTATATGGTGCAGGCGGTTGTCAATAATTTCGTACCATTACTATTTGTGACATTTCAGCAGACCTACGATATCCCGATGGCGAAGATCACGCTGCTTATCACATTGAATTTTCTGATCCAGCTGGTGATCGATCTTTTGTCAGCCGGGTTCGTGGACAAGATCGGATACCGGGCATCGGTCATGCTGGCGCATATCTGTGCAGCAGCCGGCTTTGTGCTGCTTACGATACTGCCGGAAATGCTGTCCAATCCGTTTGTTGGAATCCTGATCGCCGTCATGATCTATGCCGTCGGCGGAGGATTGATTGAAGTGCTTATCAGCCCGATCGTCGAAGCCTGTCCGACCGACAATAAAGAAAAAGCGATGAGTCTCCTGCACTCCTTTTACTGCTGGGGACACGTCGGCGTTGTCCTGCTTTCGACGGCGTTTTTTGCGTCAGCCGGCATAAATAATTGGAAAATTCTTACAATTCTATGGGCGCTGCTTCCACTTGCAAATTTAGTTCTGTTTGCGGGTGCGCCAATCTATTCGCTTCATGAAGAAAACGAGGCGGGAATGCCGGTGAAAGAATTATTCCGGCAGAAAATATTCTGGATCCTTATGATAATGATGCTTTGCGCGGGCGCGTCCGAGCAGGCGGTCAGCCAGTGGGCATCGCTTTTTGCGGAAAAAGGACTGAGTGTGACAAAGACGATCGGCGATCTCGCCGGCCCGATGTCTTTTGCCGTGTTAATGGGAACTTCGCGCCTGTTATATGGAAAATACGGAGAAAAATGGGATCTCAACCGATTTATGGCAGGAAGCTGTGTGCTGTGCGTCTTTTCGTACCTTTGCATCGTCTTTGTGCCAAATGCCGCGGTCAATTTATTGGGCTGTGCGGTCTGCGGTTTTTCTGTGGGAATCCTCTGGCCGGGGACATTCAGTAAAGCCTCTGCTGCAATCCGGCGGGGAGGAACGGCTTTGTTTGCCTTTCTGGCCCTGGCAGGCGATGTCGGCTGCTCCGGCGGGCCGACAGTAACCGGCATGGTATCAAGTTTGTTTGACAATAATTTGAAAATGGGAATCTTGGCGGCAATCGTATTTCCAATCTTACTATTGGTCGGATTGGCTGCCCTACAAAAAGGAAAAAAACAATATCCGTATTATCACACCCTGTAAAAGCACGTCATTTTGCCCGTTCGTGTTATATTTGGTTCTTTCGTGTTAAGAGTATTGAGAAGTACCTGTATTTATGTTAAAATGATTGCATTTTACAGGAAACCGAAAGAAAAAGGAGAATGAATATGGCAAAAAAAGGGAAAAAATTACTGGCACTGATGCTTGTGGCTGCTCTTGTACTGGGGGGCGGAAACGGTGGAGTGATACAGGCGGCAGAGGATTATGAAGTGAAAGATCCGGTCAATACCATGGCGGATGGAACCGGTATCACGACCTGGGACTGTGTGTACTTTGGAAATTACATACAAAAGGATACCAATGGTGATGGTAAAGTAACCGATGAAGATGAAAAACAGCCGATCAAATGGCGGGTGCTGTCGGTAGAGGAAGACGGGACGGCGCTTCTTTTGGCAGACAAATTGCTGGATATGCAGCCTTTTGATAAAAATGGGAAAATCGACTGGGAAGAATGTACCCTTCGTACCTGGCTGAATTCTACCTTTTTGAATGCCGCTTTTACCGAAGCGGAGCAGGAGGTGATTGCAGAGACGGAATTGGAAACAGAGAGTGCTGCGACCGTAACGGACAATATTTATCTCCTGTCGTTAGAGGAGGTAAGCAATCCGGAGTACGGTTTTCATCCGTTGATCGATTGTGAGAGCAATACAAGAAAAGCAGAAGGTACGGATTTAGCGGTGTTTAATAACATTTGGTGGCTGCGTACGCCGATTAAAGAAGAACATGCTTCTTGGGTTTGTTCGATTGATTCACAAGGAACGAATAGAACAATTGTTATTGGTACAGAGAACTCTCTATGGATCCGTCCTGCCCTGCGGTTAAAGCTTTCTGACAGAGCACACTGGAGTTATGCGGGTACGACAGCAACCGAAGAACTCGAAGTGACTGTCGAAAATCCGACGGCGGGCAGCCTGTTTTCCGGTACCGTACGGGGATCTGAAAATATTGATCCTGACAGGAGCATGGTTTCCTGGCAGAAAAAGGAAGAGGGAAAATGGGTCGATGTCGCGAAAGATGAGAGAGCACAATTACAGCAGGTGTACCGCGCCTGTGTTACCCTGAAAGCAAAAGAGGGAAGTTCATTTGTCGGCTGTGATTATGCTCGGTTTAATGGAGAACAGGTGCGACTGACGAAAAAGGACGATGGCAGCCGGACATTCGTCTGTCCGTTTTACAATTATGGAGTGAAAAATCCGACTAATCCGGAAACGGATGGAAGCGGAACTTCTACCTGGGACTGCGTGTATTTTGGAAAATATTACCAGAATGACACCAATGGGGATGGCAAGGCCGATGAAACAGATGAAAAAGAGCCGGTCAAATGGCGTGTACTGTCCGTGGACTCTGCCGGAAATGCCTTACTGATGGCAGATAAGATTCTGGACTACAGAAATTTTAATGATAACGAAGCAGGTGACATTGACTGGGGGCAGAGTGATATGCGGAAATGGCTCAATTCTACCGGCGGGTCGGAGGAAGATCCGGGATTTTTGCAAACCGCATTTACCGAACAGGAGCGGGAAGTGATCCGGTATAGCGAAATAGAGACGATTGTGGATAGCGATATTTTAAAAACCCGGGATTCTGTTTTCCTTTTATCGAGAGAAGACTCTGGCAATGCCAGCTATGGATTTTGGACTAAGGGTAAAGAAAGCAAAAACAGAGTGGCAGAAAGTACTGCCTATGCAGCGGGAAAACAGCAAACGGTGAAAAATCAGTGGTGGCTGCGTACGCATTTGGGGCTGTCATTGACGGAAATGGCAGTTAGAATTTTTGTAAAACCGGATGGAACAGCTGACGGTGCTGGGGTTAAAAACAACACCTTTTACGGGGTTCGCCCTGCACTGTACATAAATTTAGATGACTTTACCCAATGGACCTACGCGGGAACGGTGGATGCCGACGGCAATACGAAAGAGCCGGTGCAGCTTTCCGTTGACAGTCCGGAGCATGGAAGAGGATTTTTGGCGGAAACAAGGGGATTCCATGAGGCAGACTGGGCGGTGACAGCAGAGAACTGGCAAAAAAAGGAAAATGGAAACTGGATGGACGTGGAAGTCGAAGAATTGGCAGAAGCAGAAGGAGTTTATCGTCTGCGGACGCAGGTGATAGCCGAGAAAGAAAACATGGAAGAACCGTGTGTTCTGAATCAGGGAAAGTATGCGCAGGTCGAAGCAAACGACGATGGTACCTTTACGGTCTATTGCACGTTTTCCAATTACGGACTGGCAGATCCTTCGGAGACAGAGGACGAGGGAAAGCAAGTGACGACGTGGCATACGATCTGGGTGACAGAGAATGAGACGGAGAAAGAAAATCCGATGAAATGGCGTGTGTTATCCGTAGATGCGTATGGAAATATTACGCTTGCCACCGATCCGTCCATGGGCGGAGAAGAGAGGAAAAACCGGACCAATCTTTCCCGGATCACAGACTGGTCGTATGCGGGAAAAGTAGATTCGGAGGGCGGATCGGAAGAGATCCTGCCGCGAAATCTTTACTTAAGCGCAATAGTGGAGACACCGGAGACTGGAAAAAAATTACAGGACGGTATCACACAGCAATCGACGTTTGTTACGGCAGAAAATGTAAGCTGGGAGAAAAAGGCTGCTACCGGGGAAGGCCGGTGGAGTGCCGTCTCACCGCAGGAAAAAGCGGATCAGGAAACGGTCTATGCCGTTCAGTTTACGGTGGGCCCAAAGCAGGCTGCCGCTGTTTTCCATAAAAATACGCAGCTGTATGTGACGATAAATGGGCAAAAAGTACCGGTAATCCGGGATGCGGATGGAAATTCCCGTGTGCGGTATGAATTTGCGGCGACCGCCGAACTTCCGCCGACACCAAGCGCGGCACCAACAGTAAGTCCGTCTGCTGTTCCGACACCGACAGGCAGTCCGGCGGCAAGCAGCATACCGACTGTCAGCCCGGGCGTGAGCGCATCGCCGTCAGCCATTCCGAAACCGGGAGGGAGTCCGTCCGCGAGCAGTGCACCGACGGCAAAGCCGGACGTGAGTGCAATACCATCGCAAGCACCGAATGTGGACGCAAACGCAAAGCCGTCCGACAAACCGGCGGTACCGGGGAAGAACGTTCAACCGGGAGAGACAGGACAGCCGCAGAAACCGGCACAAAAAGGGGAAAAACTCCAGGATGAAAGCGGAGCAGGTTATGTCGTTGCGAAAGCAGACAGTAAGAATCCGGAAGTTGCCTATCAAAAGGCAGCAGTCACAAAAGGGACGGTGATCGTGCCGGATACTGTCGAAGTGAACGGAACGACATATAAAGTTACCTCAATTGAGAAGAAGGCATTTGGAACCGGCAAAAAGATCAAAACAATCATACTGGGGAAAAATGTAAAAACCATAAAGAAGGATGCCTTTGCAGGATGCAAGACACTTCGGAAGATTATTGTCAAAACAAAGAAACTGACGAAGAAAACCGTGGCGAAAAAAGCGTTCCGTGGAGTGCGTAAAAATGTGCGGATCATTGTGCCGAAAAAGAAAAAACAGGCATACAAAAAGCTTTTTTATCAGAGAGGTCTCAATAAAAAAGTTAAAATCCGTTCATAAAACCTGTTGACATTCCAAAAGCAAATGACTATAATAATCAATAACACATAGAAGAGACGAGTAAAATGTGATAACATGCCAGAGAGTGGTACCGGAGGGTAGTGTGCAAACAGGCATCTGCCCCGGGCTGGAAGTACCATGATGGGAAGCATTTGAAAACTAACTCTGAGTGGCCCCAATCCGGTCCGGTGACTCCGTTATCGTCAAATGAAGCCGGGTATATCCGAGTGCCAAAAGTGTAGTCCTATGTACCAAAAAGGGTGGAACCGCGGATGAATATTTCAGCCCGTCCCTTTAAACCTAAGTGTTTAGAGGGGCGGGCTTAATTGCGTATAAACAACGAGACACGCAGAATCCGAAAAGTTGCAGCATTGTGCTTGCACAAAATGCTGGCAACTTTTCGGATTCTATGTGACGACTGTCACGACGATGAGCTCCGGAAGGAGCGAAGAGTGCGTGTCGAGGGAGCGGATTCTATGTGACGACTGTCACGACGATGAGCTCCGGAAGGAGCGAAGAGTGCGTGTCGAGGGAGTGGATTCTATGTGACGACTGTCACGACGATGAGCTCCGGAAGGAGCGAAGAGTGCGTGTCGAGGGAGTGGATTCTATGTGACGACTGTCACGACGATGAGCTCCGGAAGGAGCGAAGAGTGCGTGTCGAGGGAGCGGATTCTATGTGACGACTGTCACGACGATGAGCTCCGGAAGGAGCGAAGAGTGCGTGTCGAGGGAGAACGAGACACGACTGTCATAGAAAGGAGATCGTAGAGAATGAAAATCACATTGAAAGATGGTTCCTGTAAAGAATATGCAGAACCAATGGCAATTATTGACATTGCAAAAGACATTAGCGAAGGACTTGCCCGCGTAGCCTGCGTGGCAGAACTTGATGGAGAAGTAGTAGATCTGAGAACAGTAGTAGACGGAGAACATGAATTAAACATTTTGACCTTTGACAGCGATGCCGGAAAGGCAGCTTACCGCCACACCGCATCCCACGTGTTGGCACAGGCGGTCAAACGTCTGTATCCACATGCGAAATGTGCGATCGGACCGGCGATCGAGGACGGTTTCTATTATGATTTTGATATGGAATCTCTTGACCGCGAGGCGCTTGACAAGATCGAAAAAGAGATGAAAAAGATCGTAAAAGAGGGAGCAGAGCTGAAACGATTTACTCTTCCCCGCAATGAAGCAATTGAATTTATGAAAAAACGCGAAGAGCCTTACAAAGTGGAATTGATCGAGGATCTTCCGGAAGACGCCGAGATTTCGTTCTATGAGCAGGGCGAATATGTCGACCTTTGTGCCGGTCCTCATTTGATGAGTACCAAGCCGCTCAAAGCGATGAAATTGATCTCCTCCTCCGGAGCTTACTGGAGAGGAAATGAGAAAAATAAAATGCTGACCCGTATTTACGGAACTGCATTTACGAAAAAAGCAGATTTGGATGCGCATTTGGAACATTTGGCTGACATCAAAAAGCGCGACCACAATAAACTCGGACGTGAGATGGAATTATTTACCACGGTAGATGTCATTGGACAGGGGCTTCCGCTCATTATGCCAAACGGTGTGAAAATGATTCAGAGAATGCAGCGCTGGATCGAGGACGAGGAGACCAAACGCGGTTATATGAGAACGAAGACACCGCTTATGGCAAAATCCGATCTGTACAAGATTTCCGGACATTGGGATCATTACAAAGAAGGAATGTTCGTCCTTGGGGACGAGGACAAAGACAAAGAGGTATTTGCACTTCGTCCTATGACTTGTCCGTTCCAGTATTATGTGTATAAAGCAAGCCAGAAATCTTACCGCGATCTTCCTTGCCGCTATGGTGAGACTTCGACCTTGTTCCGTAACGAGGATTCGGGTGAAATGCATGGCTTGACACGTGTACGCCAGTTTACGATTTCCGAGGGACATTTGATCGTCCGCCCGGATCAGATGGTAAAAGAATTTAAAGATTGTATCGCATTGGCGCAGTATTGTCTGCAGACACTCGGTCTGGAAGAAGATGTAACCTACCATTTGTCCAAATGGGATCCGGAAAATCCGGAAAAATATATCGGCGAGCCGGAAGTTTGGAATGAGACAGAGGAAGATATCCGAAATATTCTGAACGAATTGAACATTCCATTTACCGAAGATGTCGGAGAGGCTGCGTTCTATGGACCAAAAGTAGACATTAACGCCAAAAATGTATATGGAAAAGAAGATACCATGATCACAATTCAGTGGGATGCTCTTCTTGCTGATCAGTTTGACATGTATTATATTGATGAGAAAGGCGACAAAGTTCGTCCTTACATCATTCACAGAACTTCGATCGGATGCTACGAGAGAACATTGGCATGGCTGATCGAAAAATACGCCGGTATGTTCCCGACATGGCTTTGCCCGGAGCAGGTTCGTGTGCTTCCTATTTCTGAGAAATATGCGGATTATGCGGAAAATGTCTGCCAAAAATTGACAGCCAATGGCGTAGATGCTACAGTGGATAATCGATCCGAGAAAATCGGATTTAAAATCCGAGAAGCACGTCTGCAGCGCATTCCATACATGCTCATCGTAGGCCAGAAAGAGCAGGAGGAAAACAAAGTGTCGCTTCGAAGCCGCTATAAAGGTGACGAAGGACAGGTGGCACTGGATGACTTTATCGCGGATATCACGGAAGAGATCCGTACCAAAGAGATCCGCAAGATCGAAGTAAGCGAAGAAAAATAATCGGAAAGGGAGGAATCTATGGAGACAAAAAAGATAAATGGAAAAGCGGTCGTATCGCTAATCCTTTCCTGTCTTTCTGTGTTGTGCTGTTTTGCCTGGTACCTTGCCATCATTGTTGGAATGATTGGCGTGGTGCTGGGAATTATCGCATATCGTGAGTCGGAAGGCGGTCAGCGGGATCTGGCAATCGCAGGAATTATTGTAGGGGCAGTTGGAATGTCACTTGGAATCGTTTCGGCGGTGCTTTACATCATGCTCACGAGTGGTCCGGCAGACAGCCTTCAGACGACACCGGTATCCCCATCTGCGATCGGGGTGCCATCAGCAAGCCCGGAACCATCAGCATTTCCGGAGGACGGCAGTGGTTCAATGATGTTTGCATTGCGCAGACTGTGGATGTGGTTTTAAAATAGAAGGAGGAAAATTATGGAAGAAAATGAACAGAGCACCGTTGTACAGAGCCAGAAGAAAGGCTTTGGAATCGCAGGACTTGTCCTTGGAATCCTTTCCATTCTCTGCTGTATGTGCATGGGCGCAGGACTGATCTTTTGTATCATTGGTGGAATCTTCTCTATCATTAGCGTGGTAAAGGGAAGTGGAACCGGAAGAACACTCGGGATTATTGGCCTTGTGGTGAATATTTTAGGGCTTCTTCTGAACGCATTTATGATCATTTCTTTTGCGATGATGATTGATTGGTCTCACGTTACAATGGAAAATCTGCAATCCATCAATAACATTGATCCAAACAATGAAAGCGAAGTAATGCAGTGGATGCAGCAGTTTTTCCGCGTCGACATTTCATCGTATACAACCTATTGATAACAAAGTAACTATTCAGGATCACTGTATGGAAATCAATGAATCGTCGTGCTTGCACGTAAGAGACGTTGATTTCCATACAGTGATCCTAATAGGGCTCCCCTCCACATATGAGCATTTTTAGCCTTGTCAAAGGCGGGAAAAGAACACGAAGTGTTCGAAATGTGAATGTGTGGGAGGGGCGCCTGAATAGTTACATAACAAAAATGGCGGCTCTCATAGGAGGGCCGCTATTATTTTGACGATCCATTGCACCAAAATGAGGATTACCGCCAAATAAACATATTCTAACCGGAAAGAAAGAGCGTGAAACCGCAAATTTGTTTTCCTGCGGAGAATCCGTTCCATCGTCTGCGTCACCATAAAAATGACATAGAGAAGAAAGCAGAACGGGACGACCGGATGATACAAGAACGAATGAATCAGGTCGCCTTTTAAAAGGGAGACAAAGGCACGCGTCCCGCCGCATCCCGGACAGGGAAGACCGGTGACAAAATGAAACAGGCAGGGAGGCAGCCAGTGGGTCGGATGGATCCATCCGATATTGTAAAAAAGTGCAAGAATGGTAAAAGGGATAAGCAGAAGCCATCCTACAAAGAACAAAATGTCGTTGGCAGAATGTCTTCTGCCGGCGTGGCTTTGAATCGTTGAAAACATAAAATCTCTCCTTTGCAGAAAAGTATAGCAAATAAAGTGAAGAACTGTCAATCAATAAATAGTGCAGCACGATCATTTTGCGCCAGATATATCAATTTATTGACAAAATAACACAATGCATTTTTGGAAGAAATGATGTAAAATTAAAATAATTTTAGATCGCTGAAAAAGCAGAAGGAGGACACCATGAATCAATCAAAGAAGAAAGTGCTTGCAGTTCTGATGGTAGCCTCAATGGCAATTCCTACGGGGATGTCTCCTGTATCAGATGCGGCAAAAAAAAGTCAAATTTAACAAAACCAATATTACAGTTAAAGTTGGCAAAAAGGCAAAAGTCACATTGAAAAATGCGGCAAAAAAAGCAAAGGTAACTTGGAAGATCTCCAATAAGAAAGTTATCAAACTTACCAAAAAGAGCAAAAAATATGCGGTAGTGAAAGGCGTAAAAAAAGGAACAACAACGCTGAAAGCGACGTATAAAAAAGGGAAGGTGAAGAAAATTTTAAAATGCAAAGTTAAAGTGGAAAAAGACGCAGCGAAAACGACAGCTTCAGTGGCTCCGGGAACATCAGCGCCAACACAACCTGCAACACCAGCAACACCAGCAACATCTGCAACGCCAACGCAGTCTGCAGCAGCACCAACGCAGTCTGCAGCAGCATCAACAGAAATGCCAACAACGGTGCCTACAACAGCACCATCATTGATAAAAGTTGCTCCAAAAGTGGACAGTAAAGAAGCATACAGTTACTTCAATGACTATACCCTTGGTTATGATACCAAAGAAGAGAAAGTTGTTGCTTACAAAAATGGTGCGCAGATGTCCTTGGAAGAGGCAGGTGCCAAAGTATATGACAATTTTGGTGACAATGTATTTGAACAGCAGACCGCTTCCAATAATTGGGACACGCCGGCGATCAAATTGACAGCACCATTGCAGTATACAACAGCAGACGGAACAGTACATGATATTGACAGTATGCTGACAAACTTTGATTTCATCGCTGATCCAACGGCACTGGATAACTCAGATGTTGATGGAAAATTATATGTATATGGAACCAATGAAGGATTTGATTATGCAGATGGAAAATTGGCAGCAAACTCTTACAGTAATCATTCCTTGAGCATTCTTTCCACATCCGATATGGTAAACTGGACTGATGAAGGTCTTATGGATAATGGAAACCTTACGAATCTTCCGGATTCTGCACTTGCGAAGAACAAAGTGACAAATAAATGGACAACAAAGGCATGGGCACCATCTGCATTGAAGATTGATGGTGACGGTGACGGCGAGGATGAATATTACGTATTTTATACCGATGGTGGTGGCGTTGGGTATGTACGTGGAGACTCACCGGTTGGACCATGGTATGATGATCTTGGAAAGAAATTATTTACTTCCCAGTCTGAGGGATGCAGCAGCGTAAAATGGTGCTTTGACCCGGCAGTTCTTGCGGATGACAAAGGCAACGCTTATGTATACTTTGGCGGTGGAAATGATGAAGAAAAATACGTTCAGACCGGACGTGTATGTAAATTGAAATTCGAAAAGGGTACCGGAAAAGTATCATCGGATGGTGTGCCACAGATTCTGGACACATTCTGCTTCTTTGAAGACGGAGAGATCAACCAGATTGACGGCAAATATATCTATTCTTATTGTACAAACTGGGATGTAAAGAAAGATACACCATATGTAGGTGCAGTACAGATTGCAGCATATATTTCTTCCGATCCGATGAACATCGCGTTCTTCCCGGATAAAGTAGGGCAGACCAAATATACAGATGACAAGGGAGTTGCTCATAATTTCCTTGGAACAATTCTTGATAACCCAAGTAAACTGTATGGTGAGACATATAACAACCATCATCATATGCAGAATTTTAAGGGACACAACTACATCTTCTATCACTCAACAGCGTTGAGCAATACGTTGTATCGTGACAGCAAGCAGTATCGTAACCTTCATGTCAACGAGATTGATATTGACATGGATAAAGAGACTATCGATATTAAGCCTTCTTACCAAGGCGCAAAACAGCTTGAAAACTTCAATCCATACACCAATCAGGATGGAAGTGTAAGATATGTTAATGCAACAACAGCTTCTAAGAGTGCCGGTGTGAAATCACTGCGTGATGACCGCACAGTAATGCAGTCTTACAATGGTTCACCGATGGTATTGGATCAGATTAATACCGGTGACTGGACAAAGATCAGTGGAGTAGACTTTGGCGCAAACGGACTTAAGAGCATTAGTGCAGAAATTGCAGCAGCAAATGACGAAGGACAGATTGAAGTTTATCTTGATGATCCAACCGTACCTGCAAACCGCATTGCGCGCATTGGCCTTCTTGATACCAAGAAACTTTATGCATTCAGTACAGCAGATATTGAAAAAGAAGTAACAGGTGTACATGACGTATACTTTGTATTCCGTGGTACTGGTTATAACGTAGCATCTTGGGCATTCTCTGAAAAAGACACACCGGAGCTCCCAGACCTTTCAGCAAGACCAACTGTTGCTCCAATTCCAACAATGAATCCAAACCTTGTGACAGGATGGAATGCAGACAAAACGGAATACGCTATTCCAATCACAGAAGAAAATGTTGAGGCAGAAGGGGGAGCAAGTGCAGAAGTAGATATGTATAACGGACAGGCATCCCTTACTTACAACGGACAGTATCCGGGCGTGTGGTTCAATATGCCGGAAGAATTGACAGATACAAAATTTTCGTCGATTGAGATCAAATACGATCGTCTTGGCACGGAAGATAAATTTGGATGCGCTTCACGATACAAAGACGCTCAGGATAAGGATGTTGAAATACAGTGGGCAGGAACAGATGCACCATTTAATCCGTTAGAACATTCAAAAGTGATTGAGCTGAATAAAGAGAAAGAATTATATCGGTTCAAAATCTTTGGTGATGGTGCCGATGAGGCAGGATTTATTATCAAAGCAGTTATTTTGAAACGATAAACAAAATATAGTTTAGAGGATTATGGTACTATTGTAAAACAAAAGCCGCCGCACGGGTGTTACCCGGTGTGGCGGCTTTTAAAATGGTGCGCCCGGCGGCGCATATTTCGTTATATATAATGTTTATAATTCTTTGCTTTAAGGTGTCAAACTTTTCGAAAATAAGCGGGATTGTCAAGAAGCAGCATTGGTGGTATAATACAATAAGTAAGTAGGCATGCAAAGTTATGGAAATGGAGGAAAATATATGAGTAAATTTGGACTACGTAAACTGGGATTTGGAATATTGTTATTTGGCATGGCGGTGTGCTGCTATACGGCTTCGCCTGTAAAGGCGGCGGAAACGGATGTGCCGATCGATAATAAGACATTTCCGGATGCCACATTTTTGAAATATGTTGGTAGATTTGATAAAAGCGGCGATGGAAGATTGTCAGAAAGTGAGAGAAACGCAGTAAAGGAAATCGTTGTAAATGTTGATCCTTTCAGCAGTCAAACCAAAATCACCTCTCTTGCAGGGATTGAGTATTTTCCAAATTTAACGGTATTAGAATGCGAAAGTAACAGTCTGGCCGGTTTAGATGTGACGAAAAATAAAAAGCTGCAGGAATTGAATTGTGATAAGAATAACTTGCAAAGTTTAGATGTAAGTCAGAATACGGAATTAATCAAGTTACAGTGCAGGTATAATCAATTGCCGGGTCTGGATGTGACAAAGAATACAAACCTGCAGAAATTATGGATTTATGAAAATCAAATCTCAAGTATTGATTTGAGTAAGAATACAGAATTGGTGGAGCTGGCATGTGGAAACAATCCGCTGACGAGTTTAGATGTAAGTCAGAATACGAAATTAGAAGGTTTGCATGTGTATAATACACAAGTGACAGCTTTGGATCTCAGCAATATGACAAATCTGACTACGCTGGCGTGCTATAACAATAACCTGACGAGTTTAAATATAAGTGGAGATACTGCATTAAAAACACTAAGCTGCTATCAGAACAGATTGACAAGTCTGGATATAGGTGATAGTTCGGAATTAACCGACGTATCATGTAGTCAAAATGGGATCACAGAGCTGGATCTAAGTCAAAATACGCAGCTGGAGAACTTGCATTGCGCAAATAATAGTTTAACGACTCTGGATGTCAGCAAGAATCTGAACATAACGAGTTTAGATTGTGGAAGTAACAAGTTGACTACACTGGACTTAAGAACTAATACAAAACTTGAATATTTGCGTTGTGTATATAATAAATTGACAAGTCTGGATGTCAGTGCCAATACGGCATTGCAATCTTTATATACTTCACATAATACATCCCTCAAGAGCCTTGATGTGAGTAAGAATCCGGAATTGGTTAATTTGGTCTGCGAAAATAATGGATTGACAAGTCTGGATGTCAGTGCCAATACAAAGCTGTATATGCTGCAATGTTCGAGTAATAAATTGAAAAGTCTTGATGTGAGTAAAAATCAGAGTCTTAGCACGTTGGACTGTAATGATAATGAGATTGATGGTCTGGATATCAGACAAAATACAAGCTTGTCTTCCATGAATTTTTCCATTAATCCGATCAAGGTATTAAAAGTAACAGACAAGTATTCGGATAGAAATTTGGAAGGCAATATTATGATGTACGATACCGTTGAGATCGATATGGGACAGATTTCCGGCTGGGACGTAAATAGTATATCAAATATAACCGGCGCAACATTGGCGGACAATGTTTTGGTATTTGATCCGATGGCAGAAGAAGTTACTTATACTTATGACTGCGGATACAATTGTATCATGACTGTACATTTGTATATTAGATTGAATCAGTATCAGATAACCTATGAGTTAGATGGTGGAACAAATGCGGCAGCAAACCCGGCATCCTATTATCCGCTTCCGACAGCGACGGCATTGCAGGAACCGGTAAAAGCGGGCTGTACCTTTGATGGCTGGTATACGGATGCGGCATTTACATCAAGGATAACCGAGATACCGAAGGGACATGTTGGTAATATGACACTCTATGCAAAATGGACAAAGGTGGCGAAACCGAGTCCAAGCCCGACGCCGACAACTCCGGCCACGCCAAGCCCAACGCCGACGACCCCGACCACACCAAGTCCAACGCCGACGACCCCGGCTACGCCAAGCCCAACGCCGACAACTCCGGCAGCGCCAAGCCCAACGCCGACGACCCCGGTCACGCCAAGCCCAACGCCGACAACCCCGGCCACGCCAAGCCCGACACCGACAACTCCGGCAGCGCCAAGCCCGACACCGACAACTCCGACACAGAGTGCAACGCCTGCGCCAACACAGCAGCCGACCGCACAACCGACACAGAAACCGACGGAAGCACCGGTAGAGGAAGGGAACGAAGAAGGAACATTTATTAAAGACAGTCAGGGATCGACGTTCAAAATAACGAATGCGGATTCGGAAAATCCGGAAGTGCAGTATGAGGCACCTGCAAAAAATGCCAAAGGAAAAGTAAAAGTTCCGGCATTTGTAAAAGTGAATGGAGTGACCTACCAAGTGACATCTGTTTCCGGAAAAGCTTTTAAGGGAAATAGTAAAGTTACTAAGATCATAATCGGAAAGAATGTTACAAAAATTGGGAAAAAGGCGTTTTCCAAATGTAAGAAGCTGAAATTGCTTGTCATTAAGTCGCGTAAGCTGAAGACAAAGAATGTTGCGAAGAACGCATTTAAGGGCATCACAAAGAAAACGACCGTGAAAGTGCCGAAATCGAAGATTAAGGCATACCGCAAACTGCTGCGGAAAAAAGGACTCAGCAGTAAAGTGAAAGCCATAAAACGAGTTTATAGTTCGCAGGAAGTGTAATAATTGAGAAAATCGTTGTCAAGTGATGGAAACTTATGATCTGCCAATGATAGAACAGTCTTATTGCATAAAACTCGATATTTATAAATCACACTGCTTCGCAGTGAGGGGTTGTCGCACTAAGTGATTAGTGTGGCAGCCCCTTCTAATGCCAACTGCGTCCTGCCGCCGAGGCGAAGCCGAGGGACGCTGCTTTGTCGAGGGGGCACTGCCTTTCTGGCATTACGGTCAAATCCTAGGTTTTTCTTCTAGTTGTACCGTAATTTCTTCCTCTTTTTTGCCACTTTTTTACAATTTTTGTTTTTTTACGGTATTTTGCCTTGTTTCACGCAGAATAATACCGTAAAAAAACAAAAATTGTTTCCTATTATTTACAAATTTTACGGTAAAACCGCGTTCTGTAAAAAACTTTTTACCGTAATTCTTTTTGAGCGACTTCCCCCCCCACGCAGACAGTTGTGCAATTGCGACTTATTTTTCTAAAAGTAATGGAAAAACCCCTTGACACCCACCAAAATCCATGATATGATAGCAAAGGTACAAAAAGCAGAGTTATCCACTCTCACCTTGCCGCAATTGCGCGCGCAATGGTCAAACCAATTTTTTCATACATTTGAATGAAGAATTTCTGTGGATAGCTGGCTTTAAAAACAGTTATCTTTTTTTATTTCATTTGGAGGTGCGAATCATCAGCGAATTAATGATTAATGAGCAGATCCGTGACAAAGAAGTCCGCGTGATCGGCCAGGACGGAGAACAGCTTGGAATTATGTCAGCCAAAGAGGCTTATTTGATGGCAAAAAATGCAGAACTTGATCTGGTTAAAATTGCCCCGGGTGCCAAACCACCGGTATGCAAGATTATCAATTACGGAAAATACCGTTATGAGCAGGCTAGACGTGAAAAGGAAGCAAAGAAAAAACAAAAAACCATCGATGTGAAAGAAATTCGTCTTTCACCAAACATTGATACTAACGATTTGAATACCAAATCCAATCAGGCTCGTAAATTCTTGTCCAAGGGAGACAAAGTGAAAGTTACGCTTCGTTTCCGCGGCCGTGAGATGGCACATAAGGATGTTGGTCGTGAAGTGCTGAACGCATTTTTTGAGAAATTGGAAGATGTGGCAGTTATCGACAAAGATCCGAAGATGGAAGGAAGAAGCATGATCATGTTTTTAACAGCCGCAAAATAATGATAGAGCATTTGGCACTATCAAATATAAATGGAGGAAATACATTATGGCAAATCAGAAAATGAAAACAAAAAGAGCCGCTGCAAAGCGATTCAAAGTAACTGGAACAGGTAAACTGGTTCGTAATAAGGCATACAAAAGCCACATTTTGACAAAAAAAACAACAAAGAGAAAAAGAAATCTCAGAAAATCTACTTTGGTTGATGAGACAAACGTTAAGACAATGAAGAAGATTATGCCTTACGCATAATGATGGGTTACTTGAACGCAATTAGGAGGTAAATAGAAATGGCTAGAATTAAAGGCGGATTAAACGCAAAGAAAAAACATAAAAGAGTTTTGAAATTAGCAAAGGGTTACAGAGGCGCTAGATCTAAACAGTATCGTGTTGCAAAACAGTCTGTTATGCGTGCTTTGGAGACATCTTATACAGGTAGAAAACAGAGAAAAAGACAGTTCAGACAGCTTTGGATCGCTCGTATCAACGCAGCAGCCCGCATCAATGGACTTTCTTACAGCAAATTCATGCATGGCTTGAAACTTGCAAGCGTTGATGTGAACCGCAAGATGCTTTCTGAGATGGCTATCAGCGATCCGGAAGGATTTGCTACATTGGTAGAAGTTGCGAAAAGCAAACTTGCATAAGACAGAACAATAACAATGAATCATAAGGGTACTTCAGATATTGAGGTGCCCTTTCTATTTGACTTAAGGGGGAAATGACATGGCATCGCAAAAAAATAAAAAACAACTGGTATGGCTTCTTTTGACAGCTTTATTTTTCACGCAAATGCCTGCAAATGAGGCAAAAGCGCAGACGACACTTCCATCCGGGACACCATATCCTGCAGTCTCATCCGCGCCGTCGCAAATTCCGACTACAACTGTAGAACCAAATATGCCATTATATACACCAGCCGGCATATCTCCGACGCCATCTGCCGATGTGCTTCCTTCGACGACACCGACTGTCACGCCGGCAGCGACGTCATTTACCCTGTTAAATAAAAATGTCTCGAAGCATGTCAGCAAAAAGAAAGTGCAATATCAGATCCATTCGTATGTGACGGACACTGTGGCGTTGAAAACATCATTGAAAGCCACATTTGAACCGATTGGCGAGACCGTTTCGCTGTGCCGCCGCGGAATATTGAAAATAGAAAAAAACGGACAGGTAAAATGCTTGAAAAAAGGGCAGTCCAAAGCACAGAACTGCCAGATAAAGGTGACAGAAGCAGAGGGAGAGCGGATCTTTACCGTAAAAATCCGATTTGACAAGAAACTGGAAAATAAAGGGAAAAATGCGGAGCTTGTGTATCAGGGAAAACAGGCCCGGATACGCACAAATTATAAAATGAGCCGTTTGACATTGACCTCCTCCAACAAAAAAGCAGCGACCGTTGATAAAAAGGGAAAGATTACGGCGCGCAAAAAAGGAAAGACGACCATAAGTGTAAAAGTCAAAGGCTCTGAAAAAAATGAGATTAAAATACGTATCACGGTAAAAGAGGAGCCGTGGATCGTCAATGTCAAAGACAGCAAGTATACGTATGAGGACATGACGTCAGATCTCAGAAAACTTGCGTGGAAATACCGAGGGAAAGCCTCTTTGCAGAATATCGGAACCAGCGAAGACGGGCGTGCGATCTGGTGCCTCCGCATCGGAAGTCCGTATGCTTCCAAAAAATATTTGATCAATGGTGGAATTCATGCGAGAGAATGGCTCAACTGCCAGATGCTCACACACAAAAGTGAAGAAATTTTGCGGGAATACGCGGATTACAAGAGTGCGCTTAAAGGGAAATGCATTTATATCATTCCGATGATCAATCCGGACGGCGTAACCATTTCCCAATTTGGTTTTGATGCCATCCGCAATCCAAAACTGCGGAAAATCTGTAAAAAGACGAAAAATTCCGCACGGACATGGAAAGGCAACGCCCGTGGGGTAAACTTAAACTTTAACTGTCCGGGCGGCTGGAATAAAAAAGGAAAATCAAAAAAGGCGGACGGACTTTCTTATCCGGGGAAAAAGGCGGCATCCGAAAAGGAAACCCGTGTGATGATGAACTTTGTCAATCGTAATTCGGGTTGGAAGGCATCCTTGAACTATCATTCCACCGGAAGTATTCTTTATTGGAACTACAATGTAGAATCCGAGGCATCGCTCTATGAACGCCAAAAAAACCTTGCGACCAAGGTGAATGGATTTACACACTACCGCCTGATGCCCAAATCCATCAGTACCGATCCGAACGGTGGATTTGGGGACTGGCTCATTTACAATAAGAAAATACCGAATGTGACCGTGGAAACCGGCTCTGTCATGGCGCCGCTGCCACATTCCCAGATGAAAAAAATACAGAAGGAAAATAGCAAACTTTTGAGTTGGTTTGTAAAACAATAAATGCCAAAAAGGTCAAAAAGACCGCCTTATACATCATGGATTTTGTTACCGGATATTGGTAAACTATTTGTAACTATAAAATATTGTGATGTATGTAAGGAGGTTTACGAAATGAACAAAAAAATGTTTACAAAGACAACAGCTATGCTCTTGGCAGCGGCTGTCGTGGCGTCGGGAATTCCGGCAAATGAAACGGAAGCTGCCAAAAAGCCGAAACTCAGCAAGACAAAAATTTCAGTTCGGGTTGGAGGCAGCAAAAAAGTTACGATTAAAAATGCCAAAAAAATCAAATGTAAAATGAAAGCAAAGGCAAAGAAAGTCGTAAAGATCACGAAAAAATCTGCGAAAGGTCTTACGGTAAAAGGGCTTAAAGCAGGAAAAGCGAAAATTACTGTGACCATGATCAATGGGAAAAAGAGAGTGAAAAAGACTCTCGTTGTTACGGTAAAATCTGTAAAAGCGCCGGAAGCAAGCAAAGCGCCGGAAGCAAGTAAAGCGCCGGGAGCAAGCAAGGCACCGGAAGGAGAGAGAGGCTATCTTTTTTCAAAAGCTATGGAGAATCCGGGGTTTATTGGAATCAATGATATCCGGGATATCTATCTGCCAATGGGATTTTCAAATTTTAAAATCGAAGGCAGAGGACTCGGCAGTGCCCTGATACTGGAATTTCTGCTCTATTACATGACCAGACCGGAATACCAGATACATGTCAGAGAAAAAATCTATCTGGACAGTATGCTGGATCTGTTTTGAGAGAATTTGAAGATGATTTTCTTAGCAGTTAAAAAATATGTTGGATAATTAAAAAAATAGATGAAATGGGGATTAGGGCGATTGAATAGTTATTCAATAGGAAAAAGGAAAGTATCTGCCTGATTGAACTGACGGAATATAAAATTTGTACAGAAATTCTAGTATCTTTACACTGTTTTTCTTAATGAACTTTCCAGTATACTATTTATTAATAAAATAGTATTGGGGAGGAAAAAGAATGCGAAGAAAAGAATTTTTAAGGAGAGCTTCTGCAATCAGTGTAGCAGCGCTGCTTACCATGAATCTTTGTGCCTGTCAAAAAGAGGAGGCTGTGATTTCTGAGGAAGAAAAGGCCAGTAACTATCAGGTTACGGAAGAAAATGAGAATAAGGAACTGGTAATGAACCGACAGCCGGAGTCCTCTTATTGGTTTCCGGAGGAGTTGCTGGAATGGAATCCGGAAGAAGATCAGGATTTGATTTACAATATCAGTAAGATACCATTGGCAAAGAGGGTGGATTATGAATATCTTACTCCGGTAAATGAAACGCAGAACAAAGATACAAGAGTAATGGCGATTTCGATCATGAATTCCAGCACCAGTGGTAATGCTCCTCATGGATTGAATTCTGCAAATTGCAATGTTTTTACATACTGGCAATATGTGGATGAACTTGTATATTGGGGCGGTTCATCAGGAGAGGGATTGATTGTTCCTCCAAGTCCGGATGTAACAGATTTAGGACATAAAAATGGTGTACCGGTAATAGGAACTGTATTTTTTCCACAAGGTGTAGCTGGTGGAAAAATGGAATGGCTGGATACGTTCCTGAGTCAGGAGAAGGACGGAAGCTTCCCACTGGCGGATAAGTTGATTGAGGTTGCAAAAATCTACGGGTTTGACGGCTGGTTTATTAATCAGGAGACAGAGGGAACAGAGGAGCAGCCTTTAACGAAGGACTATGCGGATCAAATGCAGGCGTTTATCAAATACTTCAAGGAAAAGGCACCGGAGCTTCGGGTGATTTATTATGATTCCATGACTGCCGATGGTGAAATGGACTGGCAGAATGCACTTACTGATCAGAATGAGATGTTCTTGCAGGATGAAGACGGAAATGCTGTTGCCGATGAGATGTTTTTAAATTTCTGGTGGACAGAAGAAGAACTGGCGGATCAGAAACTTCTGGAACAATCTGCTGAAAAGGCGGAAACTATGGGAATTGATCCTTATCAAGTTTATGCGGGAATAGATATCCAGGCAAATGGCTATAATACTCCGATTCGTTGGGATTTATTTGAGTCCGGTGAAAACAGTACACACACTTCTCTTGGAATTTACTGTCCGAGTTGGGCCTATGCATCGGCGTCTACATTAGATGAATTCCATCAGAAAGAAAATACAATCTGGGTAAACAGTAAAGCTGATCCGTCAGAAAAAATGGAATATTCCAAAGCAGAGCAATGGCGTGGAGTTTCTGCATTTGCCATAGAAAAATCTGTATTGACTTCTGTTCCTTTTGTTACGAATTTTAATACAGGAAGCGGATATAGTTTCTTTAAGGAAGGAGAACAGATTTCTAAGCTCGATTGGAATAACAGAAGCATTGGAGATGTTCTGCCTACTTATCGTTGGATGATTGACGATGGGGAAGGAAATGCGCTCACAGCAGCTTTTGATGTAGGAAATGCATGGTATGGTGGTAATTCTCTGAAACTTTATGGAAATATGGAAGAAGGAAAATCTTCTATAATTCATCTTTACAGCGCAGACTTACCGGTAGAAGAAACTACATACTTCTCTACCACTGTAATGGCTAACACAGAGACGGAACTGAATGCAATATTATTATTTGATGATGGAAGCCAGGAGACAATTAAAGGAGATCATAAGGCAGGTGACCAGTGGACTGCTGTTAATTTCGATATTTCCAAATATTCGGGGAAAAATATAAGAGCGATTTCTTATGAATTGAAGCCAACAGAGCAGAGTACGTTCTATCAATTCAATTTTGGAAATATTACAATTGCTGATTCTGCAGAGGAAAAGATTGCCGAGATTACAAATCTTACAGTGGATGATGCAGAATTTGATGAGGATGCTATGTATGCAGGGGTACGTCTTTCCTGGGAAAGTGATTCAGAAACATCCAATTATGAGATTTACAGAATAAATCAGGATAATAGTAAGTCTCTTCTGGGGGTATCCAATACGGAATGTTTCTATATCAATACACTGCCCCGCACAGATGAAACAAATAAGTCTGAATTTAAAGTGGTACCTGTAAATAGATTTCTGAAAGAAGGAGAGGGTGTTTCTGTATCTATGGAATGGCCGGATAACAGTCTGCCAAAGGCTGGCCTGAAAGCTTCTCAGACACTGATAGGTCCTGGCAGCACAGTGAAGTTTTCAGCTGCCTGTTCACAGAATACAGAAGAAATCACATGGTCATTACCGGGATCCAGTTCAGAGAGCGCAGAAGGTGATTCTGTAAGCGTTACTTATGATAAAGAAGGTGTTTATGATGTTACAGTTACGGCAAAGAACTCATCTGGTGAAGATACCAAGACAGTAGAGGGACTTGTGTTTGTAACTTCAGAACTTGAAAAAGATGGCGAATTGTTGCTGCTGTCTCAGGATAAAGCAACAGAGGCAACTGCTTATGTAAATGAAAATGAAGCTCCTCCATTTGCAGTAGATGGAGACGTGACTAAAAAATGGTGTGCGACAGGAACGCCTCCTCATGAACTGATCATTGATCTGGGAGAAGAGGTAGCTGTCAGCCAGGTGGCAATAGCTCACGCTGAGGCTGGTGGTGAAAGTTCGGATATGAACACCAAAGCATATACAATCTCTGTAAGTACAGATGGAACCGAATATACATCTGTTGTATCGGTTACAAAAAATACATTAGCAGATACTTTGGATACATTTGCACCGGTAAATGCGAGATATGTGAAACTGTCAGTTGTGAAACCTACACAGGGGTCAGATACAGCAGCACGTATCTATGAAGTGCAGATATATGGACTCGAAAAAACATTAGTGGCAGATTGATAATTGGCAGCAGGAGCAATTACTCCTGCTGTTTTTTAAGGAGGAATACTATACTATGAAGCAAATAGAAAAAATACCGGAATCAATCAGAAACATTCTGGACAAGGTAAAGACATTTTTTCCCGAAAATCCCCAAATTTATGAGATATTTAAAAATTGTTATACCAATACATTGAATGCAGCAGTACATTCAATGGAGGATGATACGGTTTATGTTGTAACAGGAGATATTCCTGCCATGTGGCTGAGAGATTCAGCAGCATCTCTTCGTCCTTATCTTATCCCGGCGAAGGAGGATAAAAATATTGCTGATATTCTGGTGGGAGTGGTGCATCGTCAGTTCCTGTATATCTGTATTGACCCCTATGCAAATGCATTTAATCAGAAACCCAATGGAAATTGCTGGGAGAAGGATGAGACAGAGATGAACGATTGGCTCTGGGAGCGGAAATACGAAGTGGATTCTCTTTGCTATCCCATTCAGTTGGCTTACTTGATCTGGAAAAATACGGGACGTACAGATCAGTTTGATCATACATTTGTAAAAGGGGCATGGAAGATTCTTGATGTATTTCGCACGGAGCAGTACCATGAAGAAAAGTCTGCTTATCGGTTTATCCGCAGAAATACGTATTATACGGACACCCTGTCCAGAGACGGAAAGGGGGCTCATGTTAAGTCCGGAATCGGTATGACCTGGTCAGGATTTCGGCCTAGTGATGACGCATGTACCTATGGTTATCTTGTTCCATCAAATATGTTTGCAGTAGTAGCATTGGGATATCTGGAAGAAATTGCCCGGTTGATTGTGGAATCTTCTGATTTGGCAAAAGCTGCAGCCGAGTTGAGAAAAGAGATTTATGATGGGATTGAAAATTTTGCCATCACCTGTAAGGAAGGATACGGAGAGGTCTATGCTTATGAGGTGGACGGCTATGGTCAGTTCAATCTGATGGATGATGCCAATGTTCCAAGTCTTCTTTCTATGGATTATCTGGGATATGAGGGAAAGAATCCTCAGGTGGCAGAGAACACAAGAAATCTGATTTTAAGCGAAGCCAATCCATTTTATTATAGAGGAGCCAAGGCAGAAGGAATCGGAAGTCCTCATACACCGGTAGAATATATCTGGCATATTGCCTTGTGCATGCAGGGATTAACAGCATCCACAAGGGAGGAAAAAAAGAAAATGATCGATCTTGCAGTATCTACAGATGGCGGGAAAATGCTGATGCATGAAGGTTTTTGTGTCAAGGATGATACGCAGTATACCAGAGAATGGTTCGCCTGGGCAAATGCCATGTTCAGTGAGCTTGTGATGGACTACTGTGGATACAAAATTGAAAGATAATGTGTAATTTGTACACCAAATGTAGAATTCTCCAAATTGAGACTAGGAACGTTACATAGTAAAATGTTTTTAAAACAATAGAGACATAGCCACAAGGAGGAAATTATGTTTTTAACCGATAGAAAATTGGAACGGCGAATTGCAGAATTGAAAGAATACAGATATAGAGATATTATAAATCTCAATGAATTTACAGTACAGGAAGATACTCAGGGAGTTGTGAATCCGGTACTGCCGGAAGTCTTTACAGGATGGGATACATTGCGTGTAGGGGATACATGGAAAGGACGTGATCTTTTTCTGTGGATGCATAGAGTGATTCAGGTACCGGCTGAGTGGAAAGGAAAGAAAATTGTAGGTATTTTTGATTTTGGTAATACAGGTGCCGGTAATAATGCCGGATTTGAGTCCATGTTGTACCTGAATGGTAAGATGTATCAGGGCGTGGATGCCAATCACAAAGAAGTATTTTTCGATGATACATATTGCGGTACAAATATGTATGTAACCTTTCGCCTTTGGTCCGGCCTGGAAGGCGGCGGGGTACCTACACCGCAGGAACATCGTATTGCCAGAGCAGATCTTGCCTGGCTGGATGAAGAAGTGGATGATTTTTACTATTTGGCTTCTATGGTCTGGGAAACTATTAAGGAACTGGATGAATTTAATCCGGTACAGCATGATCTTCGCAAGGCACTGGACACGGCCTGCCATTGTATTGACTGGGCATATCCGGGAAGTGATACCTTCTATGAGAGTGTCCATGAGGCAGATCATTTGTTGAACGAGTCGATTGACAGTATGGATAAAAAGTCATCTGTAAATATCCGCTGTGTAGGACATACACATATCGACGTGGCATGGCTCTGGCGCCTGAAACATACACGTGAGAAATGTTCCCGTTCTTTTACCACGGTTCTGCGTTTGATGGAACAATATCCGGAATATGTTTTTCTACAGACACAGCCGCAGTTATATGAATATATGAAAGAGGAGTTCCCGGATATTTATAAAAAAATAAAGGAACGTGTAGCGGAAGGCCGCTGGGAAGCAGACGGTGCTATGTGGGTGGAAGCGGACTGTAATCTTACCAGCGGAGAATCTCTTACAAGGCAGATTCTTCTTGGAAGCAAATTTATCAAGGATGAATTCGGTAAAGATGTAGAGTACCTGTGGCTTCCGGATGTGTTCGGATATTCCTGGGCACTTCCACAGATTCTGAAAAAAGCCGGGATTAATACTTTTATGACAACAAAGATCAGTTGGAATCAGTATAACCGTATGCCTCATGATACTTTCAAATGGAAAGGAATTGATGGCAGCGAGGTTCTGACACATTTTATTACTACACCAGAACCATGGAATGAACCGGGATCCTGGTTTTATACCTACAATGGAAAGCTGATTCCAAAAACTGTCAAAGGAACCTGGGATGCATACAGTGAAAAGCAGATGAACAAGGAGCTGTTGATTGCTTATGGATTTGGTGATGGCGGCGGCGGGGTCAACCGGGATATGCTGGAAAACAGACGTCGTATTGATAAGATACCGGGACTTCCGAACCTGAAAACTTCCACGGCAGCAGAATATTTCAGAGATTTGCAGGAAACTGTGAAAAATACAGACCAGTATGTGCATACATGGGATGGAGAACTGTATCTGGAGTATCATAGAGGAACCTATACAAGTCAGGCATATAATAAGCGTATGAATCGAAAAATGGAGCTTCTGTACCGCAATACAGAATGGCTGACGGTTATGAATGCTCTGAAAATGGGAGGGCTTACATATGCCAGACAGGAAGAACTGACAAAAGGCTGGAAACACATTTTGACAGATCAGTTCCATGATATTATTCCGGGTTCTTCTATTCATGAGGTATATGAAGATTCCAGAAAAGATTATGAATATATCCAGTCTGTGGCACAAGGTGTGCAGGAAGATGCTTTGTCCCATATTATCGAGGATAAAAAGGACTGCTATACGGTATTTAATGCCTCCGGATGGAAGAGAAGCGAAATTGTGACAATTCCAAACGAGAGAGCAGGTATCTACCGGGATGAGCAGGGGAATGAGCTGGATGCACAGCAGGCGGGAACTGTTACCTATGTGGAAGTGAAAGATATTCCGGCGATGGGAACAGGAACTATTATCTTTGAAGAAAAGAAAGCAGAAGAAACTGAGGCAGAGTTTACCATTTGTGGAAAAAACATCGAAACTCCATATTACAGCATGTCCATGAACGGATACGGACAGATTACCCGTCTGTATGATAAAACATTTGCGAGAGATGTTCTGCCAAAAGGAGAGAGGGCAAATGTGTTCCAGATGTTTGAGGATAAGCCGCTGGACAATGATGCCTGGGATATTGATATTTTCTATCAGGAAAAGATGCGTGAAATCACAGACATGACCAAATTTGAGGTGATTGAATGTGGTCCTCTGCAGATGAAAATCCATATGGAATGGAACTATATGAATTCATTTATCGCACAGGATATGGTTCTCTACAGCAATACCAGAAGAATTGATTTTAGGACAACCGTGGATTATCATGAGCAGCATCAGCTTTTAAAGGTGGCATTTCCTGTGGATATTCGCTCTACTTATGGAACATATGATGTGCAATATGGAAATGTAAGGCGCCCGAACCACTGGAATACAAGCTGGGATCAGGCAAGATTTGAGAGCGTGGCACACAGATGGGCCGATCTTTCTGAGAGAAACTATGGTGTCAGCTTATTGAATGACTGTAAGTATGGTCATGACATTAAGGATAATGTAATCCGCATGAGTTTGTTAAAGGCTGCCACCCATCCCGATCATCTGCAGGATCAGGGTATGCATGAGTTTACCTATGCATTACTTCCTCATGGCGGAGATTTTGTTGAAGGTCGTGTGGTACAGGAAGCTTATGCATTAAATGATCCGATGTTGGTAGTGCATGGTATCAGTGATCTGGGATATGAAAGTTTTGTGAGGTTTGATAATGATCAGATTGAACTGGATGCAGTGAAAAAATCAGAGGATGGAGACTATATTGTGATCCGATTCCATGAGTTTGCGGGTTCTGCACAGAATGTGACAGTATATCCGGGATTTCATTTTAAGTCCTGGGTAGAATGTGATTTGAGGGAACGTCCTGTGGGCAGTGTATCACAGGAAAAAGAAATACATCTTTCAATGCATGCTTATGAAATTAAGACTATTTTAGTTCAATTATAAGGAAATCAGCACATCTGGATAAAGAAGAGTCAGTAAGTTCTGGCTCTTCTTCTGGTATATTGATAAAAGATTTGTTATACTTGATAATATAAAAATCCAGGCTGAAGACGTGGTGAAAAATGGAGAGAAAAGGTTCAAAACAATTATATAATAAGCTTTTGTTTATATATACAGCAGTTATCGCCTGTGTTGTGTTGGCATTAATGTTTTATTTTTGGAATAGTACAAGAAACAGATATCTTGAAAGAAACCAGGAATATTTACACAGAATGCATGAAGAAGCTGTAGAATATATCAATGATTGCAGAGACATTTCAACATATTTGCATGAAGAGTTATATAAATCCAATATGGAAATGAATGACTTGCTTCATTATCTGACAGATGCTCCTGAAAAATATCAGGAATATCGTCTTGATACATATTCGCAGTATAAGCTGCTTGATTATAATGGTATTGAAGATTTTTCAGCAACGGCATTTGAGGCATATCCATCATTGAAACGTCTGGCTTTTGTAAGTTACAGCAAGGGTGATCTGACCTCTTTTAATGGAAGCAAGAGTATTTACCGCAGAGAAGATGGAGATGTTGCCCTGGAACGGATTAAAAGCGGAAATCTGGCAGAGTCGGGTGAATTTTCTTTTCTGAAAGAGATTCGCGATCCATTAAACATGCAAAATGTTGGCGCTATGATAGTCACTTTTCATACGAAAAGATTTGGAAACATTTTGACTGCCTATAATCTGCCAGAGCTGATTATTTATAATGAAAGCGGCACTTTAATCTATGCTTCATGCTCAGACTGCAAAGTTGAAGAGATAGAAAAGACTGAAGGAGCTGCAGAATTAGAAGAAAAGTTAAATGCATATATTCAGAGTACAAATTTAGAGAATTATCATATTATCAGTTACCTCAAAAAAGCAAAAGCAGCAGAAATACCTTTTTCAATCATGATAATGATTGCGGGGGTAGCAGTGGCTGTATTTTTGATCAGTGAATTTCTGGTGAACTATTATCTAAAGCGTGTATCTGCACGGTTAAACGTGATATTGGATGGTATGACGCAGGTTATGGGGGGAGATTTGACAGTTCGACTCGCTGCTGAAAAGAATGGAGATGAGCTGGATGTCATTGCATGTCATTTTAATGAAATGTGTGAAAAATTAGACCTGCATATACAGAAAAGCTATCTTGCAGAAATCGAGCAGAAAAACGCAGAAATGTCGGCTCTTCAGAGTCAGATTAACCCGCATTTTCTGTATAATACACTGGAAGCGATTCGGATGAAAGCAATTTGTAACGGAGATTCAGAAGTAGGAAAAATGCTTTACAGTATGGCAGTCACATTTCGCAGCCAGCTGAAAGAGGCGGATATCATTACACTTGCCCAGGAACTACATTATTGTAAAAAATATCTGGAGCTTTTTGAATACCGCTATCCAAGCCAGTTTAAGTCCAGTGTAGACTGTCCGTTGGAGTATATGCAGATCCCGATTATTAAGTTTGTACTTCAGCCTATTATTGAAAATTACTTTATACATGGAATCAGAATGCGTGATAAAGATAATTTTATATGCATCAGGGTAGAAAAAACAGCAGATGATTATGAGATCATTATTGAAGACAATGGCCGTGGAATGTCGGAAAAAGACATCAGAGAAAAGAACAGACAGCTTACGGAAAATGTAATGGAAAAAAATGAATCTATTGGTATATCCAACGTAAATCGGCGGGTGAAAGCTGTATACGGTAATACATATGGTGTAAGTCTGGAGCAGGTTGAAACTGGCGGATTACGGGTTATTTTGAGATTTAAGCCGGAAGAGGATAATGAGAATGAGAAAAGTAATGATTGTTGAAGATGAAGAACTGATCCTGCAGGGTATTAAAAATATTGTTCATTGGAATGAACTGGAATTGCAATTGGTTCATATGGCACACAGCGGACAGGAAGCATTGGAAATGTGGAAAAAGGAACCAGTTGATATTATTCTTACGGATATAGAAATGCCAGAAATGAGTGGCCTGGAGCTCCTGAAAAAAATCCGCAGCGAAGAGGAACTTGTCAGGTTTATTATACTTACAGGGTATGACGATTTTGAATATGCCAGGGAGGCCATTCATCTGGAAGTGGAGAATTATATATTAAAACCTATTAACGAGGAAGAGCTGGAGAAACAACTAAAAGAAGCAGCAGCGAAACTGGAAGAACTGGAGAAGAAAAAAATCAGGTATATAGATGAAAAAACAGAGTGGCTTCAGTTCCTTTCCGGTAAAATATCTGAGACGGGATATGAATATTACTGTGAGCGTCTTCAACTTTATATGGGAAGCGGTCATTTTTGGGCGGCAGTGATGAAATGGAGTACAGATAGTGTAAAAGAAAACAAAATTACAGATATGATTTTGTCACTTCAAAATACTGAAAAACAATTGCGTGTTGTTCATTTGCCACCGGACTGCCTGTTACTTTTGCTTGACGGATTTGGAGAATCTCAGGAGGTAAAGGAGTATTTCCAGAGGATTCAGAATGAGATTGAAAGCCAGTTTGATATTGTAACGTATATTAGTATTGGACCTGTTTTTGATAACTACAGGAAACTCCCAGAATGTTACAGAGTGGCTATGAAGCTTCAGAAATATCTTCTGGTGGACGGTTTTGGCAGCTGTGTAGATGAAAAACATATTCAGGACAGGAAAAGTGAAGATATAGTCATTGATCGTACACTGCTTCGTAAACTAATTTTGAAAAAAGAGAATGAAGGTGCCTTAGGTTACATAGAAGATCTATTCATTAATAATGTGAAGACAGGTGTTTCTCTTGAATCCCTGTATCAAATGACCGTCCAGATTGCGATGCTCCTGCAGGAGATTAAGAAAGAATATAAACTGGATAATTATGAAACTTTACATAATCTTCCGGATCTTCTGGAGACTATTTACAGGGCAGATGATATCTTTGGTATAAAAGCGTTGTTTATTTCTGAAATTAATGAAATTATACGATATCTGCATGAAGAGGATTCCCAGTATACTCCGGTTGTACGCCAGATTATGGATGAGGTTCAGAAAAATTACAAAGAGGATATGAATTTGAAGACACTGGCATATAAATATCATATGAATGCATCTTATCTGGGACAGATTTTTCAGAAGGAAGTAGGTTGTTCTTTTACACAATATTTAAGCAGCAAGAAAATCGAAATGGCAAAAGAACTTATCTTAAATACAAATATGAAAATAAGCGATATTGCAAAACAGGTAGGATATCCGGATACCAGTTATTTTTACAGAAAATTCAAGCAGCATTATGGAGTTGCGCCGGTATCTTTGCGAGAAATGAAGAAGTATTAGGGAGAGAAGTGACTGTCCGGCACGAAAGGCTGGGCAGTTTTTTTTAGGTATATTTCAATTCTAGAATTTGTACAAGGAATCTAAAAGTTTTCAACTTTTAGAAAAAATTTAGAAATGTTATAGTAGTTTTACACAAAGGGGGACAGCATGAAGAACAAAGTGCTAAAGAAATTGACGGTAATTATGGTACTTAGTGCATTAATAGTTGGAGCATGGTTGGTTATTAATGATAAAAGATCAGAAGAACGTGAAAAGGTGGAAGATGTTATAGAGCTTACATGGTACCAGCTTGGAGAAAAGCAAAAGGATACAGATATAGTTCTGGAAAAAGTAAATGATTATCTTGCGGGAAAAATTGGTGTAAAGCTGGATATTGTCAATGTAGAAGGAGCTGACTATACAAAGAAGATGCAGGTTGTCATTAATACGGGAAGTAAGTGGGATCTTTGCTTTTCAAGTTCATGGGCAAATGATTATCTTCAGAACGCTGATAAAGGTGCATTTCTGGCATTGGATGATTTGGTTCAGAACACAGAGATGTATGAAAAGATTGATTCCAGATTCTGGGAGGCGGCCAGGGTACAGGGAAAAATTTATGGTGTACCAAGCGAAAAAGAATTAGGCAATATGCAAATGTGGGTATTTACAAAAGAATATGTAGATAAATATGAGATCCCATATGAGGAATTACATACATTGGAAGATTTGGAACCGTGGTTAAAAGTAATCAGGGAAAATGAGCCAGATGTAATACCGTTGTATATTACTAAGGATTATACTGCACCAACTTATATGGACAAGATTGAGGATCCAATTGGAATTGAATATGGTGATGAAACACTGACTGTTAAGAATGTATTTGAAACAGAACGGATGAAAAATACATTGAAGACCATGAGAAAGTATTACAAAGCCGGTTACATAAATAAAGATGCAGCAACAGCATCAGATGATAAAACACAGAAGCGTTTTGTGACAAAAGGGGACGGCCAACCTTATGCAGAATTGATATGGGGAAAGGAATTGGGATATGAAGTAGTGGTATCTCCAATTATGAAAACCAGTATTACTAATATATCGGCTCGTGGCGCATTGACCGCAGTCAATGCACAAAGTGAACATCCTGACAAGGCGGTTGAGTTGTTAAATCTGATTAATACAGATGTCTATTTGAGAAATCTTTTAAATTATGGTATTGAAGGCATACATTGGGAAAAGGTAGAAGTTTCAGATGAAGAAGCAAAAAAAGTTGAAGGAAAACCTTATATTTATGACACAAAGGTAAAACTGATAAAAGATAAATTTAGAAATTATTCAGTACATTATTGGGTACAGGGCGGTTTGTTTAATACTTATGTTCTGGAGAATGAACCGATTGATAAGTGGGCAACTTTTAAAGAATTTAATGATGCATCAGAGGAAGCCTCTTCTTTCGGATTTGACTTTAATCTGGAACCGGTAAGCAGTCAGGTGGCTGGATTCCGATATATATTGGATGAATTTGGAAAAGCTCTTTATACAGGGAGTGTGGATCCGGATGAATATCTCCCGAAGCTGCTGGAAAAACTCGATGACGCTGGAGTCCAAAAAGTTATTGATGAGATGCAGAGACAGGTAGATGTGTGGAAGGAGGGAAGATAGATTGGATGATATTTATACATATTTCACCGGCTTTTGATGATGAGAATGACGGATATGTAAAAAAATGTATTTTATAAAAAGGGAGGTTTTGAAACATGGAAACAAAGAAATCACCGGGATTAATGGCGAAAGTACGCAGAAAAAGGTGGACGAAAGATGATACAGAGTTAACACTGCTGTCTCTTCCAACATTACTTTGGTACTTGATTTTTTCCTATCTTCCGATGTTTGGTGTCGTGATTGCATTTAAAGAATATAAACTGGCACCGGGAGGACATGCATTTCTGTATAATCTGTTTGCCAGTGACTGGGCAGGATTTAAGAACTTTAAGTATTTCTTTACATCTAATTCTTTTTTTATGCTGCTGCGTAATACCATTCTTTACAACATAGCGTTTATTATCATCAGTGCTACAGTTGCAGTGGGTGGTGCATTGATGCTAAGCAATATGCGAAACAAAAGAGGATCTAAGGTTTATCAGACTATGATGTTCCTGCCCTATTTTATGTCTTGGGTAGTAGTTAGTTATTTTGTATATGCTCTTCTGACACCGGAAAAGGGATATTTGAATGGTATCATTACTGCATTGGGTGGCAATCCTGTTATGTGGTATCAAGAGAAAAAATACTGGCCATTTATCCTGGTTATTCTGAACACCTGGAAAGGTATGGGATATGGAATGGTAATGTATCTGGCAAGTATTACAGGTATTGATCCTTCTCTTTATGAGGCGGCCGTTATGGATGGAGCCACGAAAAAGCAGCAGATGAGGCATATTACACTTCCAGGAATTAAGCCTGTATTTATTATGATGCTGATTCTTGACTGTGGAAAGATTTTTAATTCGGATTTTGGCCTTTTCTATCAGGTGACAGGAGGAATACCTCAGTCACTGTATACTACAGTGTCTACATTTGATACATATGTGTACAACGCAATTCAGTCTACAGCACCTATCGGGCAGACAGCAGCAGCATCCTTTTTTCAGGCAATCTGCAGCTGCGGAATGATTCTGCTTGCCAATTGGGTGGTGAGTAAGCTTGATAATGAAAACAGAATTATTTAAGAAAGGAGTGAGCAAAAGTGAGTAAAAAGGTAAAAGAACAGTCTTCCCTTAATCAGATTAAGACTTCAACAAATGTTTTATTTAATATCATTTTTTTATTATTGGGATTGATGTGTATATTCCCATTGCTGTTTGTCTTCTCCATTTCAATTACAAGTGAGGAAGCACTTCGTAGCGGGACCTATCAGATTATTCCGCAGCAGCTATCCAATGCGGCTTATATGTTTCTTTGGAATGAACGTGGCACGATTCTCAGGGCATTCTGTATGTCCGTGCTGGTAACGGTAGTTGGTACAGTTATTACAATTATACTGACCACTTCTATGGGATATGTGGCATCCAGAAGAAATTTTAAATTAAAAAAGCTTTATACATGGATTATCTTTATACCTATGGTATTTAACGGTGGTATGCTTGCTTCCTATGTAGTAGTTAATAATATTCTGAATCTGAGAAATACCATATGGGCATTGATTCTGCCACTGGCATGTTCATCTTTCAGTGTTACGATATGCAGAACATTTTTCAGGATAACTGTACCGGATGCATTGATTGAAGCTGCTAAGATTGATGGGGCAGGACAATTCAGAATATGGTCCAATATTGTACTTCCGATATCCAAACCGGTTATGGCTACAATTGGAATGTTTGCTGCATTTGGATATTGGAATGACTGGTTTCAGGCATCTTTGTATATTCAGGATAAGAACCTTCAGACACTTCAGTCTTTGCTGAATAATATTCAGAAAAATATTGAATATATTGCAAATAATCCGTATGGAGGATTATCCCTTCAGCAGTACAAAATGGGTATGCCGACAGAGTCTGTACGAATGGCGATTGCAATTATAATCATTGTTCCAATTGCTTGTACCTATCCGTTTTTCCAGAAATATTTTATTTCCGGTCTGACAATCGGTGGTGTGAAAGAATAAAAAAATATTGAAAAAAGGAGAAAACTATGAAAACAAGAAAAATAATAGCATTGGGTCTTGCAGCAGTTATGACCGCAGGTATGCTGACAGGCTGCGGTGGAAGTGAAAGTAAAGAAAACGCTTCCAATGATAAAGGCGAGGAAGTGGTTACTTTGAAATGGGTGACAATTGGAAATGGAATGCCGTCCAATTATGATTCGTGGATTGGAAAGGTGAACGATTACATCGGTGAAAAAATTGGTGTGAATCTGGAGATGGAAGTTATTCCGTGGGGTGACTGGGATAACCGCAGAAATATTACAATCAGTACCAATGAGCCTTATGATATCATCTTTGGCACTGGAAATAATTACATAGCAGATATCAAGCTGGGCGCATATGCAGACATCACAGATCTGATTGATGAGAACATGAAAGAATTTAATGAATTAATGCCAGAGAAGTATTGGGAAGCAGTTCAGGTAGGTGGAAAAATTTACGGTGTACCTTCTTATAAGGACAGTTCTATCTCCAACTATGCTATATGGGATAAAGAATTGGTAGAAGAATATGATATTGATTATAAAAATTTGACTGATCTTGAAAATCTGACACCAGTTTTTGAAATGCTGAAGAAAGAGAAAAATGACTACCCGGTATATATTAAAAATGACGGTGTATATTCTATCTTTGATGTGTATGATCAGCTTGGCGGTGGAACACAAATCCTTGGTGTAAGATATGACGATCAGGAAGGAAGAGTATGTTTCACTCTGGAAGAACCCGATATCTATGCTGCACTTGAGACCTTCTATGACTGGAATCAAAAAGGAATCATTAATCCTGATGCAGCAACTCTGACAGAAGGACGTGTCTATAATATGTGGCGTATCGCTCAGGGATGGGAATCAGCAGGTGTTACCTCCTGGGGACCGCAGATGGGCAAAGATGTTGTAGTTGCAAAGGTTGGAGATACTATTCTGTCTAATGAAACAGTTCGCGGTTCTCTGAATATGATTTCCGCAAACAGTAAATATCCGGAAAAATGCTTACAGCTTTTGAATCTGGTTAATACAGATACTACTCTTCGTGATATGTTCTATTATGGGGAGGAGGGTGTAAACTTTGAGTATGTAGATGTTGACGGAACTCAGAAAGTTCATAAGAATAATGAGGACTGGTCTATGGCTGGTTATACACAGGGTACATTCTTTACCGTTACCCCGATCGAGACAGATACAAATGATCAGTGGGGTGAGATTAGGGCACTGAATGAACAGGCCGTATCCTCCGTAATGCTTGGATTTACCTTTGATACAACAGAAGTAAATGACCAGCTTGCAAATTGCCGTGAGATCTGGCTTCGTTACCGCAGTGAGGTTATGACTGGAGTGAAGGATCCGGCAGAGGTTGTTCCTCAGATTAAAGAAGAACTGATGCAGGCAGGATGGCAGGAAGTTATGGACGCCGCACAGAAACAGGTTGACGAATTCCTGGCGGCGAAACAGAAGTAATTTCCAGAGATTTATATTTTTTCTGGGCAAGGGAGACACAATTCATGCAGCTGATAAGTAAAACAGATAACAGACCATATATGAATGTAATATTTGGTAACTTTTACAGTCCTGCCTTTGATAATGAAGAATTTGTAGATAAAACTATGGGATTAATCCGAGATCTTGGATTTAACAGCGTGATGTTTGATACGAAAGCCTGGGAGGATTTCAAAGAAAGATTCGAGACAGGAGCATTGAGTCAATATGTAAAAATGCAGGAATATATGGGAGGGTCTGCACACAGACATGGGCTTGCTTATAATTTTCTTTTGTTGTATTTAAATGGGGATAATCTGTATCCGCATATTCGTTTCAGTCCTCCGATTTTTGGCGAGGAAACGGTTTATCTTGATGGCAGACCGGGGAGATGGTACAAGTACTGGTCTAAAAAAGCACAGATTTCTATGAAAGAACATGTTGACCGTATTATGAAGCAATATGGACAAGGGTGTGAACGCTGTCTTACAGGAGAAATTGATCAGGGTAAAGATCGTCAGGATATGAATAATGGAGCAAAAGAAGTTATTCCTGTATGCAGTATGTGGGATCCGGTTGTGGCTCCAAGCTTCGATAAGGAGGGACAAAAACGATATCTTGATTATCTTCGAGAGTTGTATAAAGGAGATATTAAGAGTTTGAACCATAATTATGAGACAGAACTGGAGAAATTTGATGATCTTACCCCGAAGGAGTACTGGTATAGCGTAAGATTTGGATCTGATTCTTTTTATACAGAAGAGGATGTAAAGAAACGTTCGCCAAAGTTTTGGGTGTGGAGAGATAATGCTCTGTGGAAAATACATGAACTTACTCTTTATTTTGAAAAAATAGGCCCGATGCTGAAGGAAAATAATCCTGAACTTTTACTGTGCCCGGATATGAGTCAGTGGGGATATTTTCTTAATATTTATGGAAGAACACAGCAGGATATTGATAATGAATTCAGTGATCTTTGGGATACGGCAATGCGGGGGATTGATATCTATGCGTTGGCACCTTATGTGGATTCGTGTCATTTTATTACGGTTCCGGTAACTCCTGATGGATACCCGGACAGTTATGTTGTATCCTGTCAGCACAGTATGATGCGGGTGATGAATCAGGGCAAGCCTTTCATAGGCGGTATTTATTGGGGCAGATATATTTACAATGATCTGTATGCGCTTCTTTCACCGTCAGAGATTATCGGATCAATGACTGCGTGCGGAATAGATGGGTATACCTGTTATGGAATGAATGGGCTGGATGATGGCGGCGTGATGAACCGCATGGATACACATTTCCTGGATTCTCTCAGAATGGCAAATGAATGGTTTTCTCAGGTAATCTGTTTGCGCAAAGGTGAAAAAAAGAAGGAGATTGCCATTTTATTTCCATCAGAAATGGCACATTTGGAGCCATATGAGGTGGGGAATAATAAAATTAGACGTTTGGATTTGCTTGGCTGGTATAAGTTATGCTGTGATTTAGGGTATCAGGTAGATGTAATCAGTAACCATGAGATAGAGAAAGGAACGCTTGCAGAATACAAAGTACTGATTGTTCCGTCTAATGACTGTTATTTCGCTGTTGATCATGCAGCTATGGAGAAAGAAATCCGTTCATGGGTATGTAAAGGAGGTGTGCTGCTTCATGGTCCCAGAGATCTTTTGGCGGAGAATTGTTTTGGAATTCAGGGAGAGGAATGTGAGAAGAAGCCATACCATTATGGTAAGACGATTATTGCACAGGGAGAAGCATTCTGTCGGTATCAGGACGGAAAAGAAATTGCTTCCTATGTAGATCATGGGGGATGTTGTGTTGCAAAATATGAGAAATTGGAGCTGGCTCAGAAAATGAACACAAAATACAAGTCGGGTATGGGTGCAGTGTATTCTTTCGGTATTCAGATCGGTGCTTCTTATGCTGCAAAAAATATACCACATGTTCCGTATGAACAGGGAAACAAAGAAATGTATCCTATTATTCAGTCTGGCACTACTCTGGTGAAGGACATACTGTATCATTATATGACTCCGGTAAGCGGTATTTGTGAACGGGGTATTGAGACAGGTGTATTTGAAAATGGTATGGTAGTTGTGAACCATCGTTCTATTCCTTATGTACTGCCCGAGAAATACAAGATTGAGAAATATCAGTATTCATTTCATGCGGTACAGAATGGAAATGGTATTCTGGCTGGACATGAAGCGGTGTGGGTAAGCAATGACACAACAGGAGATGATTATGGAGAAAATAAAATTAAATGAAAACTGGAGAATGAGGTGCCTGAATAATGGTAGAATTTCTTCAGAGTGGCAAAATGCTGTTGTACCGGGAAGTGTATATACCGATTTATTGAGAAATCATCAGATTCAGGATCCTTATTGGAAGGATAATGAGGATTCTGTCTGTGCACTGATGGAAGAAGAATATGAATATGAATGCACGTTTATGAACTACGGAACAGACGGGTATACAGACATATATCTGGAATTTGAAGGACTGGATACGGTTGCAGATATCTATCTTAATGATGGTTATGTAGGACATGCCGAGAATATGCACCGTATCTGGAAATATGATGTCAAATCTATACTTCGTAAAGGTGAAAATCAACTGCGAATCATATTTCGGTCTCCTTTGAAATATATCGCCGAAGCATATAAAAAGTATGGAAATATTGGGAATGATGATACCTTTGAAGGATTCATGCATCTTAGAAAAGCTCATTATATGTTTGGCTGGGATTGGGGTGCACATCTTCCGGATGCTGGTATTTTTCGCCCAGTATGGTTGTGTAAAGAAACAGGAGGAAGAATAGAAAGTGTTTATATTTGCCAGAACCACGAAGAGGGCAGATGTACGTTGGAGTTTAAAGGCGAATATGTACTTACACAACCGGGAAATTACCGCACTTTGGTTACTCTGAAATCACCTTGCGGAGAGATTATGGAAACAGAGTTGGACGCAGACGGAGATGGACGGATTGTCATTGATCATCCTTTGCTCTGGTGGGTTAATGGTCTGGGAGAACAGCCTCTTTATGAGGTAGAAGCCGTGCTTATGCTGGAAGAAAAAACTGTTGATACCTGGAAACGGAGAATTGGTCTGCGTTCCATGACAGTAAGAAGAGAAAAAGATGAGTGGGGAGAAAGCTTTGCACATGAGATAAATGGTGTTGCTTTTTTTGCCATGGGAGGAGATTACATCCCTGAAGAACATCTTCTAGGGAGAAGAAGTGAAGAAAAGACTAGACAGCTTCTTCTGGACTGCAAGAGAGCAAATTTCAATGTGATACGTGTATGGGGAGGTGGCTTTTATCCGGATGAGTGGTTTTATGACATTTGTGATGAACTGGGACTGGCGGTATGGCAGGATTTTATGTTTGCTTGCTCCGTGTATGAACTGACGGAAGCTTTTGAAACAAATATCCGCCAGGAATTTATTGACAATATAAAACGTCTTCGCCATCATCCGTCACTGGCATTGTGGTGTGGCAATAATGAGATGGAGATGTTTGTAGATGAACGGTGTTGGGTAACGAAGCATACAGAAGTGAGAGATTATCTTCTGATGTATGAACGTATTATCCCCGAAATCCTGAAAGATCATGATCATCAGACCTTTTACTGGCCTGCAAGCCCATCCTCAGGAGGCTCTTTTGATGAACCAAATGATCCGGCAAGGGGTGATGTTCACTACTGGAAGGTATGGCATGGAAACAGACCATTTCCCGAATACAGGAAATTCTTTTTCCGGTATTTATCAGAATTTGGATTCCAATCATTTCCCTGTAAAAAGACAATTGATACATTTACAGATGATCCGGCAGACTGGAATATTTTCAGTTATGTGATGGAAAAACACCAGAGAAATTACGGCGCCAATGGAAAAATCATGAACTATATGCAACAGATGTACAGATATCCGGGAGACTTTGAGACAGTTCTTTATGCTTCCCAGCTTCTTCAGGCCGATGCCATCCGTTACGGTGTGGAACACTTTCGCAGAAACCGGGGAAGGTGCATGGGTGCCGTATACTGGCAGATCAATGACTGTTGGCCGGTGATTTCGTGGTCATCCATTGATTACTGTGGGCGATGGAAGGCGCTTCATTATTATGCGAAACGATTTTTTGCCCCTGTGATGATCTCCTGCGAGGAAGAAAGTTGGATGACTGCAGAAGCAAATATGAATCGACAGCATTTTGTTTTCCCGAAATCTATCCGTTTACATGTGGCTAATGAGACTATGGAGACTAGAAAGATACTGGTAAAATGGCAGATCAGAAATGCAAAAGCACAGATTTTACGGGAAGAGGAGAATATAGTTGTGGTTTCTCCTATGTCTGGTCAGTGGCTGGAGAAAGTAAAACTTCCGGAAATAAATGTTTTCTGTGAGTATGTCAGCTACGAAGCATGGGAAGCAGGGGAAAAGATTTCGGAGGGAACTACAATTTTTTCATATCCAAAGTACTTCCGATATGAAGATCCAAAACTGAGTTTTTCAATAAACAATGATGAAATTACGGTTACTGCTAATGCCTATGCAAAGAGTGTTGAAATCCAAAATGAAAATCAGGATCTGGTTCTTTCTGACAATTATTTTGATCTGAATAGCAATAGTAGAACGGTGAAAATTTTGAGAGGTAATTCAACGGGAATTCGTGTTAGAAGTGTTTACCAGATACGGTGACATAATTTATATGAGGATATGTTTATGGTTAGAAAAGAATTAATGAGTTATGTAGGAAGTGCTCAGCAGCTTATGTCGGTAAGACCAGTTGTATATAAAGAAGGTCGTGCAGAAGGGCTTCAGGCATATGAAGTGAAAAATGACCGATTATCATTTTCCGTTATGATTGATAAGTGCCTGGATATAGCAGAAGTTAATTGGAAAGGATATAATATTAGTTTTTTATCTAAACCTGGGCTCACAGGAAGAAATCATTATGATACTCATGGTGCAGAGGCACAGCGCAGTATCATGGGAGGAATGTTATTCACCTGTGGTCTGGAAAATATTTGTGCACCGTGTTTGGTAGATGGGAAAGAATATCCAATGCATGGAAGAATGCGGACAACACCGGCTGAACATGTTGGCGCAGATACATATTGGACAGACGGTGATGAGCCTCAATATATAATAAACATTAGTGGTGAAATGAGAGAAGCAGAATTATTTGGTGAGAATATGATTTTACGCCGTAGTATTGAAACGACTTTTGGAGTACCGGAAATTGTAATAAAAGATTGTATTACAAATGAAAGTTTTCGGGAAGAAACAATGATGCTTCTTTATCATTTTAATGTGGGATATCCTTTTTTGAACGAAGACTGTGAGATTATTCTTCCGACAAAAGAAGTAATCCCCCGTGATGATGTAGCAGAAAAACAAATCGGCCTTTGGAGTAAAATGGAGAAACCTGCCGATAATGAGCCGGAATGTGTTTTTATACATGAGCTTTCAGCAGATAAAGAGGGAAATACTTTTGCGGCAGTCATCAATGAGAGGTTGGGAATAGGAATAAAAATACAATTTAATCAGAAATATCTACCATATTTTATGCAGTGGAAATCAGTAGCTTCTGGTGATTATGTAATAGGTTTAGAGCCTGCTAATTCCAGTGTGCTTGGAAAGACATATCATTTGGAAAAAGGGGATTTACATATGTTGAATCCTTTTGAAACAGAAAATATAGAGTTGAGGCTCAGCTTTCTTGAAGGAAAAGAAATAAAAAAAGTAAAAGAAGAAGCATTACAATTAGTTACTCAATACAAACAAGATAAAAGGAGACATAAAAATGAAAAGATCAAAAATTAATTCAGAAATTAGACACATGGAAGAACTGATTCAGGAGCATGGATTCGAAATTCCACCTTTTTGCAAGTGGACTCCAGAAGAATGGAATAATAAAGGCTCTGAATATGATGAAATCCGTGATAATATGTTAGGTTGGGATATTACAGATTATGGATTGGGAAAATTTGATGAGATTGGGTTTTCATTAATTACTATCCGTAATGGTAATCTGAAAATGGACAAATATACAAAGACGTATGCAGAAAAATTGCTAGTTGTAAAAGAGGGACAAATGGCGCCTATGCATTTTCATTGGAATAAAATGGAAGATATTATCAACCGTGGAGGTGGAAATGTATTGATTACTGTGTATAATTCCACAGAAGATGGAAAGTTTGCTGACACGGATGTAACTGTTAACTGTGACGGACATGAATATACAGTTCCAGCTGGAACTCAGATAAAGTTGACTCCAGGAGAAAGCATTACCATATACCCATATATGTATCATGATTTTCATGTGGAAGAAGGAAGTGGAGATGTTCTTTTAGGAGAAGTATCTATGTGCAATGATGATGAAAATGACAATCGGTTCTATGAGCCAATTGGACGTTTTCCAGAAATTGAAGAAGATGAAAAACCTTACCGCCTGCTTTGTACTGAGTATCCAAAAGCAAAATAGAAATTGGTAGTAACTGAAAAGGAGTTTGTTGAAGAAAATGATCTCGGATATGCAAGATTTCTTGCAGAAAAAGTGTGTACATTAGCCAATGTTTTTGAAATGGGAAGTTATAATGAATGTGTACCAATGCTGAATATTGTAACTGCCGAGAAAAATGTGAAGGGCACTTTTCAGCTGGCAAAGCAATTGCTGGAAGGTTTCAGAAACGAGGAAGACTTTGATTATATGAGAGAGTATGAACCCTGGAAAAAATTATTAGCAGAGAAGGATAGTAACTTTGGAGTGTTTTAAATTACGATACCATTATATTCTCTCACATAGGTTTTTCTGTCTGAAAAAAAGTATGTAGCTACCAGTAGAGAAATTTAAATCAAAATTATCCCGGAAACAGTTGACATAGCATGCAGGTTTCTATATTATATAGATAACCGATATATAGATAACCTATACAACAGGAGGTGAATACTATGGCTATTGAAAAATCGCTGGTTTCCGGGAGTATGACAATGCTTATACTGAAATTGCTGTCAGAAAAGGACATGTATGGATATGAGATGATTGATACATTGCGGCAGAAATCTCAGAACGTGTTTGAGTTGAAGGCAGGAACTCTGTATCCGTTACTGCACAGTCTGGAGGATAAAGGATTTCTGACAGTATACGAACAGGAGGCAGCCGGAAAGACCAGAAAGTATTACAGCCTGACCAGACAGGGAAGGGGATTTCTGGAAAAGAAAGTAGAAGAATGGAAAGAGTATTCTGCAGCAGTGACCAACGTGCTTGTAATGGAGGTGTAATCTATGGACGAATATCTGAAAACATTACTGGAACAGATTCGCTGTAAAAAAGCGCGGCCTTATGTAAAAAAGGAACTTCAGGATCATATAGAAGATCAGATCGAGGCAAATATGCAGGCAGGCATGGATCGTGAACAGGCAGAGAGGGAAGCTGTCCGGGATATGGGAGATCCTGTGGAAACAGGAATCTCTCTTGACAGTGTCCACA
>OLPV01000068.1_pt1 | contig 99818 bp, 80 predicted proteins | sample 1671961 | NCBI WGS metagenome assembly OLPV01 (sample SAMEA3136630, study PRJEB25190) | human gut metagenome | biome: human gut; feature: human-associated habitat; material: faeces | place: Austria | collected 2013 | reverse complement strand
ATATATTTTTATTATATGTGATTTTTTCACATATTGCAATCCTATTTTTTGATTTTTTAAGATTTCACAGTATTATACTCTATTTTAATGTGATTTTTTCACATAATTCGCAAAAACAATCCCTGTCGCCCACTGACAACAGGGATTGTTCATATCAAACCACACTCTATGCTTTTGTCTTCTTAACTATTTTAACCCAAGGGCCACTAGCCTTTCTCTGGCCTTTTCTTATCGTAGCACGAATCCGGATATAATATTTCTTATTTTTCTTAAGACCTTTTATGGTTTTCGTTCTCAACGCCGCTTTCTTAATGGTAATCTTCTTTGCTTTTTTGAAATTCTTATTCAGTGAATATTGAATTTCATAACCGGAAGCACCCGGTGCTTTTCTCCAAGTAAGTTTCAATGCCTTTTTCAAAGCTCTTGCCTTAAACGATAATACTTTCTTAAGCGTTATGTTTGTGCTGACTGATGTAGGATTCTGGTTGTCCGCTGTCGGTTTGAATGTTTCAGCCGGCACTTGTGACGGTATGATATTTGTATTCGCTGGTGGCTGCAATGTGGAATCCGGCGTAGCAGCAGGCGTTGTTGTCGGTGTCGGTGACGGAGTTGCCGGTGTATCATTTGCAGTAACCGCCTCTGTTCTAACCGGAGTAGTATTCACATTCACCGTTTCCCCTTTGTAAAGCGCAAGGTAAACCGTATTGTCACTCTCATCATAATCACCGCCCTCTGCCTTTATAACCAGTGGCAGGTACGCCGCATCGTTCTGATCGTACACGATATCTTCAGCCGGTACAGAAAGATCAACCTTCTTTGTATCACCGGAAGTATAGGAAACATTATCTTCTTGTGCAAGGGAAACACTTTCCTCTACATCTTTGTATAACGTTATCGTTCCCGCTGCATCCGATGTTCCTTTGTTCTCGACAAACGCCGAAACCATAATCACACCATCCTTTTCAGATGCTGTGGCATTTACCGCAAGATTGGAAGATGCCAAATATTCGGATACGGTATGATCGGACTGCACAACTTCATTGTCGGCCCATACGCTGATCGTTATATTCTGCCCTTTTTCAATGTCCGTCAGATCTACATAGGCTGTCTCAGCAATCGTCTCTCCCGGCAGCAAATTAACTTCGATTTCCTTCTCGGTCTCCGTACCGTCTTCTGCTTTCACTTTGACATGAATGGTCTTAATCGGCAAATCTCCTTTGTTCTCATACACAAAATCAATTCCGGTTTTCCCGTTATCGGATTCCAGTTCATTGACCTGTGCGCTTAACAAAGAGGATTCCGTGTTCTCTTCTTTGGCATAATATGTCAGTGCGTGGATTTCATCCTGTGGACTCTCTTCATTGGCAACCACGCGCCAATTTCCCTCAGAATCCAAAATCGGGGCAAGCACTCTTGCAATATTAGCAGATGTATCAAAAAGATCGATTGGATTGGTATAATGTCCATCAGAGCCCTTCATAGAGGCTTTTATGGTTCCTTGACCACTTTCGTCATCATACGCACTCCATACATACGCAGCTTTCTCACCATTGGAAACGTAAACCGCATTGTTATCAAAATTCTGTTCACCAGCCATATCCATTGCAAGCTCATCATTTGCTATATCATATCGATATAATATTCCATTTACAACAGCCTGAATATTACCATCGCAATATTCCAACGAACCCACTGAGAGGTCGTCTTCCTCACCAAATGCCTCATTCAAATAATATTGATAATCTTCATAGGTTGTTTTCAAGGAATGGGTTCCTTTTTGATTTGCTGTGCAATATGCCGTTTTCACCGTTCCGTTTACTTCGAACGTTTCATATTTTCCAATCACATCGTCTGTAGACACAAGGTCTGTCGTTTCATTTGTTTCATAATCCAGACATTTTATCGTATTTGTGCCACTCGTCTGATAAAGATCGCCCTCATTACTTATATAAGCAATTTTGATTCCCAAGGATTGATCCACAAACTGAGGAAGCATATCACAATCCTCGTTTGTCGTCAGCTGCTTGATGTCTTCAAAGGTATCTGTTGTCTCATCAAATTTCGCAAAATAAATTTCTGCGCTTGTACCCATTTGTTCTAAGGCTGTATCCACATCGGAAGAAGTAATCTCTTTCTTCTGCTTTTGCCAAACTAAGCAAAGTTCATTATTAATGACTTTTAAATCCGCATACGAATCTCCAAAGCCATCATCATAAACCGCTTTCGGTTCAGACCAGTTTCCGTCTTGTAACACCGAATACTTTAATACACAACTATTGACAACGCTTCGAGAAGAATCGTAATCCTGCCATACCAATACCTGTTTGTCACCAATCTGCGCGCTGATCGGGATCGAAGATTTCAGAACGCCCTCTTGTAGCATTTTGGCATTTGTACTGTTTAATGCTTTTGTTTTGCCACTCCATTTGGTCGTTTTCTTTGCAAAATCCGTAGACATCAATTTTGCCTTGCTTGAATTCTGCCCCTTAGAACCATTCACATTTCCCAAGGTTGTCGCCACGTCCCACAAGACTTTTTGGTAAGACGCCAAAGAAACCGTCTCATCAATTACAAATAGTAAAAACAAATTAACTGTCGCCTCTGCCTTAAAAGTTCCTTTGGTTCCCCACTTGTTCTGCTTTTTGGAAACCAGATCAATTGGCAGAGAACAGGCACCTTTCGCACTTAACGAAATGATTCCGTCAACTCCGTAACCTCCTGTCAGAGAAATGGATGGTATAAGTTTTAACGAACCATCCAAAGACATTATTTTATTCTTATTATCCCAAGACGGTCCCATCGACTGACTTATCTTTCCGTTCGCCTCAAATTTTAGATACATCGGCCCGATTGGAGTTACAAAACTCCAAGTTGCGCCACCTTTCCATGCCAGATCTCCGGCAACTCGTCCATCCGCTTTAATCAAATTTCCATGGGCATCATAGGTATTTTCAATATATCCCATTACAGACAACGTAGGTATTTTATTTCCTGACCAGCCTGAACAATGAATTGCCGAACTTGTTTGCGTTCCAAATAATTCATCATAAGTAAATAATTTATCATATTCTGACTTTATTTTCGATGCCTTATCACATGCCGCTTTATATTTTCCCCATTCAGATTCTTCGTTTAAGAGATCACTTCTTCCGATACCGATAGACCCTTTTACCGTGTACGTACCATCTGCATTTACCGTTTTCCACAATTCTACCGGATATCTCGAGGATTTGAAAGACCATGAATCTGGAAAAAACTGTGAAACCCCACTAGAGGGATCAGCAGCTCCGGACTGGTCTTCCCCAATGACCAAGCTTCCACTCGTGCCTTCTGCCAGGGCATCCGATGATGTGTCCGGCTTGAGTGTTACGATTGGTTTTTTGGTCGGAATCGAAGATGCTGTCGGGGATGGCGTCGCCGTTGGATCGTCATCTGTTTTATCTCCTATATTTGCACTTACTGTCCCTGCGTACTGCCATGAGGAAGAGGATAGATCAATATTCATAGCTGGGCGTACGGCATAATCATCAAAGTTGACTCCAACACCAGCATAATCACCCCATCCGCCATAACCAACACTTTTAGCACAACTAGAAGAACGTAGCCACCAAAAACAGTTTCCTATATATTTTTTACTACCTTTAATATTGCAATTGTTCTCTACTGCATATGCCGAAGCCTTACACTGCCTTGTTTCAGAAAATGCATTATACACATTGCTAAATCCATATTTTACATTTCTCACCTCACTTTCTGAAAGAAGAAAAATTTTATCCGAAGTATTACCAGCAACAGAATTATTATCTGTATTCTCCAGCAATGTCGTCTTAATTGTAGACTGCTCTTCTACATCAAAAGCAGCATCCAAAAAAATACCGTTTAGCCATTGTCGAAGGGTACATGTCTCCCAATCGGCGTATCCTGATATTTCATTATACATTTTACAATCCAATGCCTTGTCCGCCATCACAAACGCTTCGTTTCCATCCACAGACAACACACGCCATTTAATCGGCTCTTTGCTACTGCTGTCACTCTGGTAATAATTACCAAAATAAATACAGTCCCACGTAGAAACTCCATTTTCTGTCCGCGGATTGGACACCGTCTCTGCCGCTTGGGATACTTTGGTGCATGGTGGCAGCATTCCAATCATCATTGCGGCGCATAGAATCAGCGCCATAACTTTTTTTCTTGCGGTTCGACTATACATTTTCATCTTTTTTCTTCTCCTTCTTTCGTTAAAAATAATAAGTTATTTGGTTATACCCGCAACTTATTGTACCATATTGTATCGTCGCCCGCAATGTATATTTTCCCATTATCTCCCACTAAAATACACTTTTCCGCCCTCTGCCTTTATCTTTTTATAATAGAACAATTCATCCACCGTAACCAGCTGAAATCCTTTTTTCTTTAACCGTGGGATCAATGTTTGAACTGCGTCTGCTGTGGAAGGGTACAGGTCATGCATCAAAACAATATCGCCGTCTTTTATCTTTTTCGCCCTTTGGAGAATTTGGGAAGCATCCCGCGATCGCCAATCCTCTGTATCTATGCTCCAGTAGATCATAGGAATCTTGAACGTCTTACGCATCAGATCATTGACTGCGCCTTCCGGTGGGCGGATTGCCGACATTTCCCGTCCGATCACTTGTTTGACCGCCGTGTTAGATTCATCTAACTCTTTCAACATTCCGGCAGAATCCAGTTTTGTCAAATTGACATGATGATAGGTATGACTGGCAATCTGGTGTCCCTGACGATATGCTTTCTTCATCACTTTAGCATAGGTGGACACGCGGTCACCAACTACAAAGAAAGTAACTTTCGCATCGTATTTTCCGGCGGTTTTTAAAATACGTGAAGTGACCGGCGTATAGGGTCCATCATCAAACGTCAATGCCACCATCGGTTTCTTTGGATCCAGGTCTTTTCGAATCCAGGAAACCTTTTTCTTTTTTCTCTTCTCCGTTTTCTTCTCTTTCGCCGAAACAACCGGGACAGCAGGGCTTTTTGTCTCATACACCGTATTTGTCTCATTGGCACGCAGCGAGTTCAAAGCCCAGCCCACAAACAAAATATCTGCAAGCAAAATTCCTCCACACATACCAATCAAAGCTTTTTTATTGATCTTCATACTCTAATACCTCACTTTACAAAATATTCCTTTTTTATTATATTCTGAATCCGTTCTTGTGGAATACAAAACTGACACGCCCCCATATACCCAGGCGCCACCTCATATTTATCAAATAACATAACAAGTTCTTTTTTATTATTAATATAAAAATCAGCTTCTTTTCCAACTCCCGTCCAGTTCATCCCCTTTTTGTCAATGAAATATACCTTCTCTTTGTCCGTTTTCATATTATTGCGCATCTGTTTCTTAATTTCCTTTGTCAACACCGCGCGATAATCTGTATTGTCTTTAAAAATATCTTCTAAGGTAATACATTTTCCTGTTTTTTTATCTATATGGTATACTTTCGCCTCGTCACTTGAGGTATTTATTTGAACAATCGAATTGATTTTAAGGGAAAACAAACGTTTCGTATTGGTAACAACCTCATAATCTATCGTCACATTTTCGCGTCCTTTCCCTTTCGTTTCTTTTACGTCTTTCCAGTACTCATCTATAATCTTATCCGTATATTTTTTAATCTGAGCATTTAATTTTTTGCTGGCATCTTCATCCGCTTTTTGGTCTTTTCCGGTTACCTTTACTTCGGGAACCCGCACACTGGCACTCATCTCACCTGTATTATCTTCAAAATCCCGGAATGTCACGATTTTTACAATATTTCCCAGCACCGGAACTTTACTTAACGCATAGGCTGCTTTTTCATTAAAATGCAGCAGCAATCCAAACGCCAGCACAGCAGCCGCTATAACACTTCCAATACGGAAACTCCACTTCATACAAATAGTTGTATTTTTACCTTCTTTTTGTTTTCCTGTCTTAATTCCCTGTTTTACGCGTTCTTGCAATTCTTCCGGGATTTCAATATTATCATAAGCTTTTTTCATGTTACTCAATACATTTTTTTTCATGATAATTTCTCTCCTTTCGTCATTTCAATCTCTAATTTTTGAATACTCCGATACAATATGGATTTTACTGTATTTGTCTTTAATCTGAGAACTTCTGCAATCTCTTCCAGTTTTTTATCCTCGAAAAATCGAAGAAGAACAATCGTCCTTTCTTTTGAATTCAATTTATCAAGTGCCCTTTTCAGATCCATATCCTCATATGAATCCCACGAAGCCCCTTGAATATAGTATTCCGGATTATCCATGGAAACTTCCCGTTTTTTCCGGCTCAGGAAATCCATCGCACAATTGATGACAATCCGAAACAGCCAGGTTTCAACATACTCTTCCTTTTTCACACTATCCGCATACTGCATTGCCCGGCACGCGCTGTCCTGCACGATATCCAATGCATCTTCCTGATTTTTTACATAGGTAAAAGCAATCCGGTACATGGATTCATAGGAAGAAAGAATGGTTTCCTCGACCAGCTGTCTTTTTTTCTTCGATTGCATATTGTCCCTCCTCTCTTTTCGTTTTACATAAGTTAGACGTCGGACAGTTCTAAAAAGTTGCATAAAAATAGAGCCGCCGCACAAATAATTTTTCTATTGCGCGACATGCTCCTCTATCTTTTACGTTTTTACAAATTATGCCAGTTCCAACATTCGTTCCAATGCTACACTCGCCTTTTTGCTTACTTCTTCGTCCACAAACATTTCCGGTACCATATTCGTCAGTGCCTGCTCTACTTTGTCCAATGTGATCTTTTTCATATTCGGACAAAACTGGCGATGGCCTACATTGTAGAATTTTTTCTGTGGATTTTTCTGCTGCAATTCATAAAATACACCCATTTCCGTGCAAATGATGAATTTATCATGATCGCTTGCCGTCGCATAATCAATGATCTCCGAGGTGCTTCCGATGAAATCCGAAAGTTCAAGTACATCCCACGTACACTCAGGGTGGGTCAGTACCAGTGCATCCGGATGAAGTCCCTTCGCTTCTTTTACATTTTCCGCATGAATGCTTTTATGTACATGGCAGTATCCATCATGGAAAATAAACTCTTTTTCCGGCAGTTTGCTCGCCACATAGCGGCCAAGGTTATTGTCCGGGATAAAGAAAATGCGTTTGTTTGGCAGGGCTTTTACGACACGCAGCGCATTGGAAGAAGTCACACACACATCCGAGTGTGCTTTAATTTCAGCTGTAGAATTTACATAACACACGACAGCGACATCTTCGTACTGCTCTCTGACTTCTTCGATCCGGCGAACATCTACCATATGTGCCATCGGGCAGTCTGCGTACTCATCCGCCATGATAACGCGTTTTCCCGGATTCAGTATCTTTGCGCTCTCTCCCATAAAGGAAACGCCACAGAATAATATGTTCTGATTTGGGATAGAAACTGCTTTTTTTGCTAAGAAAAAGGAATCTCCTACAAAATCCGCGATTTCCTGTACGGCACCATCTACATAATAATGCGCAAGGATTACAACATCTTTTTCTTTCTGCATCTGTTTAATATTTTCTATTTGTTGTTTTTTATTCTCCATGTTCTCCTCATTCCTTTTCTTAGTGGATCAGCCTGCAAACTGACTATTATATAATGTAGCATAGAAACCGTTTTGTTGCAAGAGTTGTTCGTGATTTCCCTGCTCAATAATATGACCATCTCTCATAACCAGGATCACATCCGCTTCCTGAATCGTCGATAAACGGTGGGCTACGATGAAACTGGTGCGTCCCTGCATCATTTTTGAAAATGCATGCTGAATATGAATTTCTGTTCGCGTATCGATGGACGACGTTGCTTCATCCAAAATAAGCATCGGTGGCAGGCAGAGCATGACTCTCGTGATACAAAGAAGCTGTTTCTGTCCCTGGGAAAGACTTCCACCGTCTTCTCCGATCACCGTATCGTATCCGTTTTTCAAACGTTTGATAAAGCTGTGCGCATGGCTTGCCTTTGCCGCTGCGATCATTTCTTCTTCGGTCGCATCCGGTTTTCCCATGCAGATATTTTCACGAATGGTTCCCTGACGAAGCCATGTTTCCTGCAAAACCATACCGTAATTGGCGCGCAGACTGTGTCTGGTAATTTCCTGAATATCCTTTTTACTTACACGGATCGTACCGGAATTGACGTCATAAAAGCGCATCAGCAGATTGATGAGTGTCGTCTTTCCACAGCCGGTCGGTCCGACAATAGCAATTCTCTGTCCCGGTTTTACCGACAAATTCAATTTTTCGATCAATTTCTGATCGGGTTCGTAGGAAAAATATACATCTTCCAGATCGACTTCTCCGGTCGCCTGTTCAAGGACAACCGCATCTTCAGCATCCTTTGTCTGGGATTTTTCTTCAATCAATTCAAAAATTCGTCCTGCGCAGGCAATCGCATTTTGCAATTCTGTAACGACGCCGGAAATCTCATTGAACGGTTTGGTATACTGGTTTGCGTAACTTAAGAAACAGGATAACTGTCCTACCGTAATTCCTCCGTGGATGGCAAAAATCGCTCCGGAGATGCCGACTCCGGCGTAAACCAAACTGTTGACAAAACGCGTCGCCGGATTGGTAATAGACGAGAAAAAGATTCCCTTTAGCGAACATTTGCGGAGTCTTTCATTGATCTCGTCAAACTGTTCTTCCGCCCTTTTTTCATAACCAAAGGCTTTTACCACTTTCTGGTTGCCAAGTGTTTCTTCGATCAATGCCGTCTGTTCGCCACGCGTCTCGGACTGCAATTTGAACATTTCATAGGTCCGCTTTGCGATAAAGCTTGCCACAAAGAGCGAAACCGGCGTAATAACGACAACGACAAGGGTAATGCTGACATTGACGCTCAGCATAAAAAGCAACGTTCCGAGGATGGTGATAATACCTGTAAATAATTGGGTGAACCCCATCAAAAGTCCGTCCGCAAACTGATCTACATCTGCGATCACGCGGCTTACGATCTCACCATAAGAATGTCCATCCAAATATTTCAGCGGAAGATCCTGCAGTTTTTCAAACGCTTCGCTTCGGATATCGCGGATGACATTGTACGTGATCTTATTGTTGCACACGTTCATGATCCACTGCGCCACCATTGTGATCACTATAGCAATGGCAATTTTCATAAGGATCTGCGTAACTTTTCCAAAATCTACCTGCCCCGGTCCTACGATCACATCGACCGCATTACCGGTAAGGATTGGGACATACAGTGTAAGTGCGACCGTGATCACGGCAAGCACCAATGAGCAGATTACAAAAAAGGAATATTTCTTAATATAACGAAGTACTTTTTTAATCGTTTCTTTCTGGCTCATTTAGCGTCCCCCCTTTCCAAATTGCGATTCGTAAATCTCCCGGTATACCTCACAGGACTTCAATAATTCTTCATGGGTTCCCTTTCCTACCATCTTGCCATCATCTAATACCAGAATCTGGTCTGCATGAAGGATCGATGCCGCTCTCTGCGACACGATGAAAATGGTCGTCTCCGGGAAACTCTTTCGCAATCCCATACGAAGTGCCGCGTCTGTCGCATAATCCAACGCTGACGAGCTGTCATCTAAAATCAGGATTTCCGGCTTTTTCACAAGCGCTCTGGCAATCGTCAGACGCTGCCTCTGACCACCGGAGAAATTGCGGCCTCCCTGCTCTACCTTGGCATCCAGACCATTTTCTTTCTTTTTTACAAATTCTTCTGCCTGCGCTACTTCTAACGCTTTCCACATCTCGTCTTCCGTCGCGTCCTCTTTGCCCCATTTCATATTGGAACGGATCGACCCGGAAAACAAAACCGCTTTTTGTGGCACGACAGCAATCTTTTCACGGAGTTTATCAAGCGAATAGTCCGCAATATTTTTTCCCGCGATTTTCACCTCACCGCTCGTACAGTCATAAAATCTGGGAATTAAATTTACAAGCGAGGTCTTTCCTGAACCGGTTCCTCCTATTACACCGATCATCTGCCCCTTCTCTGCTGTAAAGGAAATGTCCGTCAAGGATTCCTCACCGGCACCGGCATAACACAAACCGACATGCTCAAATTTTACTTCTTCTTTACTTTGTTCTACAGCAGTAGTTTCTCCATCTTTCATACTTGCATTAACTTCAAATACATCCTGCACGCGGTTTCCACATGCGATGGCTTTTGTCACGGTTATGATCAGATTGGCAAGTTTTACAAGTTCTACCAAAATCTGTGACATATAATTTACCAATGCGACAACGGCTCCCTGTGTCAGGATTCCTGCATCGACACGAAGCGCCCCCTGCCAGATGAGTGCAATGATCGCACCATTGATAATGACATACGTGAGCGGATTCATCAGCGCTGAAAATCTTCCAACAAACATCTGTATTTTATTCAATGCGAGATTGGCATCTTCAAATTGTTCTTTTTCTTCTGCTTCTTTATTAAAGGCACGAATCACACGGACTCCGGTAAGATTTTCTCTCGTAATGCCAAGCACGCGGTCAAGACTCGCCTGCACTTTTTTATACAAAGGAATGCTGATAAGCATAACGCCAAATACGACGATTGACAAAAGCGGAATTGCCACGACAAAGATGAGAGCCGCTTTTACATCAATGGTAAAGGCCAGGATCATCGCACCAAATACGATAAACGGAGAACGCAAAAACAATCGAAGCACGAGATTGACACCGGACTGGATCTGGTTGATGTCACTTGTCATCCTCGTGATCAGGCTCGTCGTACCAAGCGTATCGATCTCTGTATACGAAAGCGATTCGATATGTTTAAACAAAGCTGATTTCAATTCGGTCGAAAATCCGACTGCCGCTTTTGCCGCAAAATACTGGGCCGTAAGTGATGATGCAAGTCCCACGACTCCAAGCAGCACAAGCAAAGCGCCCATCCACAACACATGCGGGGTATCCTGTCTTGCAATTCCCTTATCAATGATTGACGCCATAACAAGCGGCACAAACAATTCAAAGGAGGCTTCCAATAACTTGAACAATGGTCCAAGCACCGACTCTTTCTTATAATTTTTCAAATATGTGAGCAATTTCCACATGCTTCTTTTCTTCCTTTCCGTCTTACTTCACAGTAACGGACTGCTCTGTATCAATCCATTTTCCTTCGTAATAAAGAGATATATGATAAGTATCTTTTTCCATGCCGGAAAGCGGAATGGCAATGGCATAACGCTGATTTTTCTTTTCTTTCATTCCTTTTCCCGCACTGCTGTAATCCATCTGATAGCATTTTTCTTTTCCGGAAAATTCCAATTTTGTCACTGTGTGATCGTTTGCCGTCATATAAAGCATCGACTGATAAATTGCAAATGATACATTCACTTTTTTCTTTACTGCCTTCTGCGCCGCCGATTCCTTTTTTTCTTTTGGCGCCTGCAGCGTACCAAGAATGGTCTCGTTCTTTTCCGGCATCGCTGTACTGAGATCTTTCCAGTTAAAGTTCATCACATAACCACGGTAGAAATATTTTTTTGCTGAATATTGATTCAATACCGCCCCGGTTTTGTAATCGTATTCATAGACCATCCCCTTCTGCCCCCCAATGAGCGGATGTAAATATCCGCCAAAGGAAAACATTCGGTTTTTGTCTTTGTCATATTCACAATTCGATGTAATGATTGATTTCACACTTTTAAACAGTTTGTCCTGGCGCACTGTCATTTTCTTTTCATTGATCGTATAAACCGATACATAAGAATTTGGATCATCGTCCCAAAAATCCACTTTCCTCTTGGTCTGCCAATGATTGTCATACAGCATCACATGAATTGTATCCGGATTGCCATCCAGATCATAGGGGATCTCATAAACGCTGTGCTGCTGAAAATGCCATTTGATATCGCCCTGTGGCTTCAACACCAGATCTTCCTGCTCGGTTCCTTCGAACATCTCCGGATTTGCAAGAATCCATTTTATCTTCTTCGTATCCCAGTCCACTTTTACTGCCGAATGCAGATTTCGCGGCGAAAGCAGGACACTATGGTCTTCTTCTTTATAAGAGACAGTATTCAAATGCGCCCAATCCACTTTATTTCGATAGGTCTTATCAAATATTTCTTTCATGTCCAGTTCTTTCACCGTCTCTCCGGTCTTTCGGTCAATCTCAAGGACAACATCCTCGGTATGCCCAGCGATCGAACTTGACAATACAAATAAATTGCCACCCGGTTCTTTTTCAATGACTTCATGGTGGATTCCATTTTTCACATAATACTGGCGATAGATCCGTCCGAGGTAATCCATTTCATACATCGAAGTTGTATGCGGCTTTTCTTCTGTCGGTGTCTCCGCCTCATCCGTCTGATAAATCAGCCGTTTGTCCGCAAGCGGAAATACGCCGTAAGAACCTGTCGTCATCGTAATATACCAGCGGATATCTCCCGCCTCGTCGTAAGCAAATGGATATTTTGTCGTTTGACCGGAAAGAATAGTCAGTGCATACGCAGATGCCTTTCCTTTTTTCTCTACTTTGACAGCATCCTTTAATTCCTTCGGAAGCTCTTTTGTCTGAATGATTACTGTTTTTGTCTTCTTTTTTCCATTCTTATCTACGCAGGAAAGATGAACCTTATTTTTTGCATTCGGATATAACCCCACAACCGGAATCCGATGTTTCTTCGTCTTTTCAAATTCTGCCGTAATATCTGTCTCTTTTGTCTTCCCCACTACTGTCATGGTGACTTTGCAGGCATCCTTCGTCTCAAATAAAATATAAGCTGAAAGTGGGGAATTTCCATAAGGATTCAAAAGAACTTCCGGATTTTCCCAGGAAGTTTTTCCATACTCCAGCATTTCTTCAATCTCTTTGTCTTTTTTATAAGAAGCATCCAATGTTGATTTTTTTGTCTTTATGGTATCCGATACTACTTTCGGCCCAGAATGCACCCCCAACACCTCTGTATTCTGCGTTTCTTCCTGACTTACCGCTTGTTCTACAGCTGTCTCATCATCTTTTTTGCCACAAGCGAAAAGCGATAATGCCATACTACTACCAAGTAAAATAATACCGGTACAATATATAATCTTGTTCCACTTCTTCTTTTTTCTCATATTAACCCTCTTTTCTCAATTTCACTGTATTAGTAGTTTAAACTATATTGCCAAAGAAATCAACTAGTACAATGAAAATTAAATGTATTATATTTTAAGCAAAATGCTCTTTCGATCGTGCTTAGTAAAAGTGCACTCATAGCATAGTTGTATTATAAAAAAGGAAAGTATTGAAAACAATTTCTTTCAATACTTTCCTTACTTTTAGACAAAGTAAATGATCTGCTTATTTTGCATAATCAACAACTCTGGATTCACGGATCACATTAACTTTAATCTGTCCCGGATACTGAAGTTCTGCTTCAATCTGTTTTGAAATATCACGAGCCAGCAATACCATTTCATCATCATTAATCTGATCAGGAACCACGATCACTCGAACTTCTCTACCTGCCTGAATGGCAAAAGATTTGTCAACACCTTTGAAGTTGTTTGAGATATCCTCTAATTGTTTCAATCTGTTTGTGTAGGTTTCTAATGTCTCTCTTCTTGCTCCCGGACGTGCTGCCGATATCGCATCCGCTGCCTGTACGATGCAAGCAATCATGCTCTCCGGCTCTACGTCACCATGGTGAGCTTCTACTGCATTGATGACCAGTGCGGATTCTTTGTACTTACGGCACAATTCCACACCAAGTTGGATATGAGAACCTTCCATATCATGGTCAACGGATTTACCGATATCATGAAGCAGTCCGGCACGTTTTGCCATACGAACATCTGCTCCCATCTCTCCGGCCAGCAATCCGGAAAGATGCGCTACTTCGATTGAATGCTTCAATGCATTCTGACCATAACTTGTACGGAATCTCATTTTTCCTAAAAGGCGAATCAGTTCCGGATGGATGCCATGTACACCGACTTCCAACGCCGCTGCTTCTCCTTCTTCACGAATCATCGTTTCAACTTCTTTTTTTGCTTTTTCAACCATTTCTTCGATTCTGGCTGGATGAATTCTTCCATCCACAATCAATTTTTCCAAAGCGATTCTGGCTATTTCTCGGCGAATTGGATCAAATCCGGATAAAATAACAGCTTCCGGTGTGTCATCAATGATAAGATCAATACCTGTCAGGTTTTCTAACGTACGAATATTTCTACCTTCTCGTCCGATAATTCTACCCTTCATCTCATCACTTGGCAATGGCACTACAGAAATCGTAGCTTCTGACACATGATCAGCGGCACATTTCTGAATTGCATTGATGATGTACTCTTTTGCTTTCTTATCTGCATCATCCTTTGCCTGACGTTCCAACTCTTTTACTAAAACTGCAGTCTCATGTTTTACATCTTCCTCTACAGTTCTCAATAAATAATCTTTCGCCTGTTCGGAGGTGAGTCCGGAAATCTTTTCTAATTCACGCAAATGGCTTTCACGAAGCTCTTCGACTTTTTGTTTCTCTTTTTCGAAATCCGCTTCCTTTGCTGTGAGTTTAGATTCCCTTTTCTCGAGTGCTTCTAATTTCTTGTCCAAAGTTTCCTCTTTACCCAGCACACGTTTTTCATAGCGCTGAATCTCCGCTCTTCTTTCTTTGGTCTCTCTTTCAAGATCATTTTTTGCCTTAAGATTCTCCTCTTTGGCTTCCAAAAGAGCTTCTCGTTTTTTGGTCTCAGCTGTCTTCAAAGCATCGTCAATAATCTCTCTTGCTTTCTCCTCTGCACTTCCAACCTTTGCTTCACCAACTTTAATACGGTAAGAAATCGCACTTTTCCATGCAATTAATGCGGAAATAGCAATTACAGCAAGAATTACGATGATTGAGCCAACCACAAAACCGATCGTCAACTGTGGCACAAGAGCACCTCCTTTATTTAATTATCATTGCACATAAATACAACACTTAAATTTTACACTTTTTATGCTCAAATGTCAAGTTTAGAAAATACTTTCTTTATTTGTGAAATTTCATATCCTTTTCGACCTAAATACGCAAATATTTTATCCCGCTCTTTTCGATCAAGTTCCGTAAACTCTCGGCCTTTTAACCTTTTCAACGTAAGGGACTCAATCGCTTCCTGCTCATCAATCCCTCCTTGGTTAAACACAATTTCTTCAATCAGCTCCTGGGAAATGCCTTTCTGCTGTAATTTAAAATAAATTTCTTTTTTGCTTCTTTTTCCTGTTTGAAACATCAAATAATTTTCCACATATCTTCGGTCATCAATATAACCGAATGACATAACATAATCCATCGCCTGCTTAGATGCTTTTTCCGAAAAACCGGCACGATACAATTTATCTTCCAATTCTTTTTTTGTTCGATCTTTATAGGCAATCCATTCCATCGCCTTTTTCGCCGCTCGTTTCCCCTCTTCATCCGCAAACGAATATCCATCTCTTTTTTCTTCCATTTTCCCTCCTGGTATTCTTTTCCTGCTTTTCATATGATAGAAATCGACGTTACGTCCAATTTGTGTGGACATAACGTCGATTTTTATATCTCTGTGACAAATAATCGCTGATTATTTGTCAGATTCTTGCTTTTCCTTTGTTGTTTTCTTTGCGGTCGGAGTTTTTTCTTTCTCCTTCTCTTCTTCTGCCTCCGGATTTAAGTATTTATTACGGACAAGAAGTTCCACTTCATCAAATACCGCCGGATTGTCTGCTAGATATTTTTTCGCATTTTCGCGGCCCTGACCAATCTTCTCTCCTTTATAAGAATACCAGGCTCCGCTCTTTACGATAATATCTTCTTTAGCTGCCAGATCCAGAACATCTCCTTCACGGGAAATTCCTTTTCCAAACATGATATCAAATTCTGCCTCTTTAAAAGGCGGTGCTACTTTATTCTTCACCACTTTTACGCGAACATGATTACCAATCATCTCACCTGCCTGCTTCAAGGTTTCCACACGACGAACATCCAGTCGTACGGAGGAATAGAATTTCAATGCACGTCCTCCGGTCGTAGTCTCCGGATTTCCGAACATAACTCCAATTTTCTCACGAAGCTGGTTGATAAAGATAACTACGCAATTTGTTTTATTGATAACACCAGTCAATTTACGAAGTGCCTGACTCATCAAACGTGCCTGCACACCAACATGACTGTCTCCCATATCTCCATCAATCTCTGCTTTCGGAACCAATGCCGCTACAGAGTCAACAATAACGATATCCAGTGCACCGGAACGTACCATCGTCTCAAGGATCTCCAACGCCTGCTCTCCACAGTCCGGCTGGGAAATGTAAAGTTCATCAATATTTACACCGATATTTTTTGCATATACCGGATCCAATGCATGCTCTGCATCAATGAATCCTGCAATTCCTCCACGTTTCTGAGCTTCTGCAACCATATGCAGAGCAACTGTCGTCTTACCACTGGATTCCGGACCATACACTTCGATAATACGTCCACGAGGTACTCCACCAACCCCCAGTGCAATATCCAAACTCAGTGCTCCGGATGGAATTGACTCAACATTCATCGTCGCTGCCGTATCTCCCAATTTCATAACGGAACCTTTTCCGTATTCTTTCTCAATATGGGCAATTGCCGCTTCCAACGCTTTTAATTTATTTTGATCTTTTTCTGCCATTATTAACCTCCAATTTTCTATCTATACAAACAGCTTTTCGGAACATTTGTTCTGTTTTATTTTATACTACTACAAATTTTTATGGTTGTCAATTACTTTTCGGGAAATTAAATGAAATAATTTTTATTCAGAACAAAAGGCACAATATAAGTGTATCATGCCTCTTCTTATTTGTAAAGAAGATAATTTTGTGTCAGGTTAACTGATTTACAGAAAATTTCATCTTGTAATTTGGGGGAAGGCGTCTGTGATGGCTCCGCACACGTCAAGTCTTGCTTTTTCTTTTCTGGCGTGTGCCTGTGCCCTATTGGGGTTGCTCCGCACACGCCAAGTCTTGCTTTTTCTTTTCTGGCGTGTACTTGTGCCCTGTTGGGAGGGCTCCGCACACGCCAAATCTTGCTTTTTCTTTTCTGGCGTGTACTTGTGCCCTGTTGGGGGTGCTCCGCACACGCCAAATCTTGCTTTTTCTTTTCTGGCGTGTGCCTGTGCCCTGTTGGGATGGCTCCGCACACGCCAAATCTTGCTTTTTCTTTTCTGGCGTGTGCCTGTGCCCTGTTGGGAATGGCTCCGCACACGCCAAGTCTTGCTTTTTCTTTTCTGGCGTGTGCCTGCTCTCTTCGACTTCGTCAGCAAGCCACGGTAACGCCCCCTCGCTTCGCTCGGCGGCAGGTCGGCGGCTGGCATTAGAGTTGCTGACTTCGTCAGCAAGCCAGCCGCCTCACTCATACCTTAGGGCTTCGATTGGATCCATGCGGGCAGCTTTGTTTGCCGGGTAATATCCAAAGAAGATGCCGATGACCATGGAGAATCCGACGGCTACGATAATTGCTGCTACCGGAACAGCCGCCGAATATCCGAGGATAGAGGCGGCGATGACGCCGAGCAAAAAGCCTACAAAAATGCCTAAGATCCCGCCGATGAGGCACAATATCATGGATTCGATGATAAACTGGAATCGGATGGAACTGTTTTTTGCCCCCAATGCCTTTCTGGTCCCTATTTCCCGCGTTCTCTCCGTGATGGATACGAGCATGATATTCATTACGCCGATGCCTCCGACTAAAAGGGAGATGCCGGCGATAAATGAAATCGCGATGGAAACCGTACCGATCATGTCACTCATGGATTCCGTCATGGATTCCATCGTTGTCGTCGAAACTTTGTAATCTTCATTGGAACTGTAATACGGCGCAAAAAAGTTCTCAATCTGCGTCGCAAATGTCGAAACACTGTCGATTCCACTTTTCGTTACAACAGTAAACTGCTGATATCCTTCGTCGGAATGTGTCTGCGCTTTCCCGGTTAAAATAGGGATATACGCTGTCGTCGTAATATCTTCGTCCGAGGAAGAAGAAAAGGAGTTATTGGACTCGTATTTGTATACGCCGACGACGTAATATTGGTAATAAACTCCATCTATTTCCACTTGGATTTTCTGAGAAAGTGCCTTTTGCGAATCCCCGTCAAAAATTTGATCCACCACTTTATCTGAAATCATGATAACTTTCTTTTTTCCTGTATTGTCGTCGCTTGTCAATCGTCTTCCTGCCAAAAGAGTTACATCGTCGCTGGAAAAATATTCCGAGTTAATGCCACTGATAGAAATATTTGCTGTGTTGCTCCCATCGTGTACCGTTCCGCTTGCCACCGTTTCACTGATGGCAATGGCATCGATTTTATCAGAAAATTCCGTTTTCAATTCCGACAACATATCATCCGTGATAAGGTCTTCTTTTTCCACCATTGAATTTCGGTTAGCAGCCCCGAATTTCAAGCCATTGGAACGGGTTTCTGTCGTGCTGCTCGTCTGCTTCAGACCGACCGTGATGTTATTGGCTCCCATTTCCTGGAAAGAATCAGAAATGGAATTAGTAAGAGAGGAACTTACTGTCATGATGGCGATCACGGCTCCGATACCGATAATAATGCCAAGCATCGTAAGGAGAGCCCGCATTTTGTTGGCAATCAGCGCCTGAAATGCCAATTTCACATTTTCCCATATCAACATACCAGTTCCCCCTTTCGGATTCCCGTAATCTCGCCGTCACGAAGTGTAATAATACGTTCTGTTTCATTTGCCAGTTCATTGGAATGTGTAATCAGAACGATGGTTTTTCCTTGTTCTTCATGCAGTTTATGAAAAATATCCATGATAACACGTCCGGTTTTACTGTCCAAAGCTCCTGTCGGCTCATCGGCCAGTATGATGGAAGGATCGTTCGCCATGGCGCGTGCGATTGCCACCCTCTGTTTCTGGCCTCCGGATAATTCATCCGGGCGGTGGGTCATTCGCTCCTGCATGCCGACAAGTTCAAGCAATTCTTTCGCCTTGCGCGTCCGTTCTGCTTTCGCCACACCGGCATAAAGCAGGGGAAGTTCCACATTGGAGAGTGCCGTGGTCCGGGCGATCAGATTGTAAGTCTGAAAGACAAATCCAATCTGCCGATTGCGGATCTCAGATAACTGTTTATCCTTTCCCGCTCCGACATCGACTCCGTCTAAAAAATACGTTCCTTCCGTCGGACGGTCAAGCGCTCCCAAAATGTTCATCAATGTCGATTTACCGGAACCGGATTCGCCTACGATCGAGACAAATTCTCCCATATTTACGGTCAAATCGATTCCGTGAAGAATTTCCAATTCGTTAGGCCGGCCGATATAAAAACGTTTTACGATTTTTTTGCATTCAATGATTGGCTTTATCATGGACGACCACCACCTCCCGGTGCACCGCCACCACCGCCAGGACCTCCACCGGAGCCGTGCTGCATTCCACCGCCTCCACCAAGGAGGCCTTTAAGATTGTCATTTTCTGATTCTTCACTTGTAGAATCAGAGGTGGGATCCGTTGGAATAATTACATTCATGCCCTCTGTCAGCTCGTCACTCTGTACTTCTACATAATAATCGCTTTCCATTCCTTTCGTAACGACAATCTGTTTTTTCAAAACGTTTCCGTTTTCACCTTCGGAAACATTGATCACCGACTCGCCGCTTGTATTTTGAGAAATGGCATCGTATGGAACGGCAAATACGTCCGCAGCTTCTTCTTCGACAATGCTGCATCGCGCAGTAAGTCCGAGTTTCAACCGGTCATCGGCCGTTTTCAATGCAATCTGCACTTCGTATCCGTCGGAACTGCTGCTCGTGGATGTCATTCCACCGCTTTCTCCGCTTTGGGAAGAAGAACTGCCACTGCTGCTTTCTGTAGAAGGTGCTACAAATGTTACTTCGCCTTCCAGCTCATCTTCATCCGTCGCTTCGGTTAAAACAATAACTTTCTGACCGACTTTCACATTGCTGATGTCATATTCGTCTACACTTGTAGAAATTGTATAACCGCTCACATCTTCGATCTGAAGAATGGTTCCGCCACTGTACGTATCACCTTCCTGGACGGAAATGGAAGTAACGATTCCGTCCATTGGGGCGGTCACCGCACATTTATCCAAACTTTCCTGCGCCTGTGTCACTTGTTTTTTCGCTTCTTTGATGCTTTTCTTGGCACTGCTCTTCGCCGTTTCCAAGGCTTCCTGTGCCTGCTCGATACTTGATTTACTTTGTTTCAATGTTGATTTTCTCGTTGAAACCGCATTTTCATATTCTGTCTTTGCCTGCGAGATCTGCTCTTTCTGCTTCGATTTCTTTGCCTCTTCATATGCCTTTTTCGCTTTGGCTGTTTTGCTGTTTTCCTCACTTTTCACATCGGCATATTCGCTTTTCGCATCGCTTACCTGTTTTTGCGCTTTTTCAATCGAAGACGCCCCCTCCGACTGTGCGTCCGAAAGAGAATCTTTTGCTTCCGACAAACTTTCCTGCAGATCAGTCTCATCAAAAGTAATAAGAGATTTTCCCTTTTTCACCTCGTCTCCTACCGATACATTGACTTTCTTTATCGTCACACCATTGACATTTGCCGATACGTCGCGGGACTCTTTACTTTCAATCGTTCCCGTCGCACTGATGGATTTTGTCAGATCCATCTTCTCCAGCGAAACAGTATTCTCCTTCTGGATTTTCTGTTTCCCTTTCTTTGTCTGTCCACTTTTGACATTTCCAACAATTACCACTGCCGCAATAACGATAACAAGCACTATCGCTATCACCACTACTTTCTTTCGATGTTTTTTTAATTTCTGTTTCACACGCGCCGCCTCCTGTCTTTATAATTCCGGGGAATATTCAGGGATTGCCCCTACATTCGCATTTCGAACACTTCGTGTTCTTTTCCCGCCTGAATAATTCCTTTTTATGTTAAAAAAAAAGTATGAACTAATGATGTTCATACTTTGATATCTGTGTGATTATTTAATGAAAGCGGAGAACACTTTTTTCAAATCCTCCAAAGTTTCCACCTGATTAATCTCTCTTCGGATGGATGCAGAATGTGGATATCCTGCGGTATACCATGCGATATGCGTCCGCATTTCCCGCATTCCATACAATTCGCCCTTCCACTCTGCCTGCATTGCGGCATGTCGTTCGATCATGGCGTAAAGTTCTCGGATCCCCGGTTTCGGAAGTATTTCACCGGTTTTCATGTAATGGCGGATCTGTTCAAAGATCCACGGATTCCCTCTGGCACCGCGGCCGATCATAAAGGCATCGCATCCGGTTTCCTGCCACATTCTGTCCACATCGGCACCGCAAGTAATATCGCCATTTCCAATGACCGGAATCGAAACCGCCTCTTTGACTTTGCGGATGATCTCATAATCCGCTTTTCCGCTGTAATACTGCTCTCTCGTACGCCCATGTACCGCTACCGCGGAAGCTCCTGCTGCCTCTGCTGCCTTTGCCAGATCGACTGCCTGGCATTCGCCATCGCGGAAGCCTTTCCGAAATTTTACAGTGACCGGTTTGTGAATCGCTCGCACGGTTTTTCGTATGATTTCTTCTGCGAGCGGAATATTTTTCAAAAGAGCAGAACCCTCTCCGTTATTGACAACTTTTGGCACCGGACATCCCATATTGATGTCCAGAATGTCAAATGGCAGTTCCTCGATACGTGCCGCCATCTCGCTGATAATGTCCGGATCTGCGCCGAATAACTGCAGAGACACGGGACGCTCTTTGGGATTGATCTCCAATAACGGCTGTGTGTTTGGGCTGTTATAATAAATGCCTTTTGCACTGACCATTTCTGTACAGATCAGATCCGCTCCCATTTCTTTACAGATTTGGCGGTACGGAAGATCCGTCACGCCTGCCATCGGCGCAAGAATCAATTTTCCCGGGATCTCGACATCTCCAATCTTCCAGGACTCCTCCACGTTCATACGATTATCCTTTCTGGCGGGCGGCTTTTGTCTTTTCATAGATCAACCGGATTCCCTGAAGTGTCAGGTGTGCATCGTACACATCGATGGAATCTGTTGCATCGGCGACAATTCTTCCCAGTCCACCTGTGGCAACTACTTTGATATCGGATATTCCGGATTCTTCCTTAATTTTTCGGATAATATACTCGGTCTGACCTACCGTGCCATACATAATTCCTGCCTGCATACTGGTGATCGTATTTTTCGCAAGAATCGTCTCCGGCATCTTGATCTCAATCTCCGGAAGCTGCGCCGTACTGGACCAAAGCGCCTTTGTACTGATCTTAATTCCCGGGCAGGTAACACGTGCCGCAAAAACACCATCTTTTGTGACAAGATCGTATGTCGTCGCCGTTCCGTAATCCACCACGATCACAGGACCACCATAAAGATCATAAGCTCCTACGGCATCTACAATACGGTCAGCTCCGATCTCGCTCGGATTTGAAGCCGCAATATGAATCCCGGATTTGGTCCCTTCGCCTACCACATACGGAGTGCAGTGAAAATATTTTTTAATCCCGCTTACCAGCGAATACATCACTTTCGGTACAACCGAGGCAATGATCACATCCTCAATCGTTGCTTCCGAAATATGCTGTCTCGACAGTCCTTCCACGATCGCATCACCAAATTCATTGGAAGTACGTGGAATATTGGTCGTCAGACGGAATGTTGACCGTAATTTTTCTCCTTCAAAAACACCAAACGTCAAATTGGTATTTCCGATATCTATCGTTAATAACATCTCTTTTTCCTCTTATTCTTCTTTACCGGCAAAAAAAGCGCGGTAATATTCTTCTAAACTTGAAAACAATTCTTCGTGTTCCTGACGCATCTGCTTAATCTTCAGATAACTTCCGATTTCATCGTAAAAGAAATCATTTTCTTTGGCAGTCGTAGACATATACAAAGAACCGTCTTCTTCAAATTCCATCGTAAACACACCGCCGACATCTGCCGTCAGCATCACACTCAGTATTTTCAATTCTTCTTTAATCCCTTCCGGCAGAGATTCGTACCGGGGATTCAGATAAAATTTCTGCTCATATGCACTGCAGGCACATAAAACCTGATTTTCATCCATGGGTTACTTCCTTTCGCTCATCGGCACATAAGGTTTATGCGGACAAACCGCTTTGTAAGCCGGACGGATAATCTTTCCGGCATTTACAAGTTCTTCCAGTCGATGTGCACTCCAGCCGGCGATTCTTCCAATGGCAAAAATCGGGGTATACAACTCGATCGGAAGTCCCAGCATACTGTACACAAGTCCGCTGTAGAAATCGATATTGGCACTGACACCTTTGTAAATATGGCGTTCTGCCGCGATTACTTCCGGTGCAAGTTTTTCTACTTTTTCATATAACGCATACTCTTTGAGCATATTCTTTTCTTCCGACAACTTCTTTACAAATTTGCGAAACGTCTTAGCACGCGGGTCAGAAATCGAATACACTGCATGACCCATTCCATAAATAAGTCCGGAACGGTCAAATGCCTGTTTATTCAACAACGCCGTCAAATACGTTTTTATCTCTTCATCGTCTTCCCAGTCGTGTACATTTTTCTTCATATCTTCAAACATCAAAGATACCTTTTTATTGGCACCGCCATGTCTTGGTCCTTTGAGGGATCCAAGCGCCGCCGAGATGGCTGCATACGTATCGGTTCCGGAAGACGTTACGACGTGGTCCGTAAAGGTTGAGTTATTTCCTCCGCCATGTTCTGCGTGAAGAACCAGCGCGATATCCAGGATCTTTGCTTCCAACGGTGTAAATTTACTGTCCGGACGGAGCATGTGTAAAATGTTTTCTGCCGTCGAATATTCTTCTTTCGGTGGATGCAGGAAGAAACTGCTGCCTTCATGGAAATAATTGGCAGCCTGGTATCCATACACCGCAAACATCGGCAGAAGTGCAACCAGTTCCAGACACTGCCGAAGAACATTTTCCGTCGTCGTATCGTCCGCTTTTGTATCATAAGAATACAAGGTGAGCACACTTCGTCCAAGCGTATTCATCAAATCAGAACTTGGTGCTTTCATAATGATATCACGGACAAAGCTGGACGGCAGACTCTTGCGGTATTCGGCAAGAATGTCCTTCAGATCTTCCAGCTGGTTCTCTGTCGGCAATTCACCAAAGAGCAGAAGATATACCACTTCTTCATAGCCGAAACGTTTTTCCTGCAAAAATCCATCGACAATCTCTTCGATATCGATTCCCTGATAATACAATTTTCCTTCGCAAGGAACCATATCATGGTCGATGACAGTGTAAGAACGAATCTCGGAAATCTCCGTCAATCCGGTAAGTACACCCTGACCGTTTAAGTCACGTAATCCTCGTTTTACTTCATATTTATCAAATAAAGTAGAGTCAATCGTACTGCTGGCTTCACATACATCCGCCATTTTCTGTAACCACTCGTGTTTATATTCCAAATCAAGATTTTTATTCATATTGGCCCTCCTTAACTGTCTGATTTTTCTTTTTTATAATGTGGCAGCCATCACTGCTTTGATCGTGTGCATCCGGTTTTCTGCTTCTTCAAATACTACGTCTGCATACGCCTCAAATACTTCGTCTGTCACTTCCATCTCGGTCAAACCGTATTTTTCATAAATCTGTTTTCCGATTTTTGTCTCAAGGTCATGAAATGCCGGAAGGCAGTGCATAAAGATTGCCGTATCCTTGGCATTGTCCATCGCTTTCTTATTTACCTGATATGGCGACAGGGCTTTGATACGCTCTTCCCATACTTCATCCGGTTCTCCCATGGAAACCCAGACATCGGTATACAAAACATCGGCATCTTTTGTGCCTTCTTCCACACTCTCGGTCAGTGTAATCGAACCGCCGGATGCCTTGGCGTATTCCTCGCACTGTGCTACGAGCTCCGCATTTGGGAAATATTCTTTTGGCGCACATGCTGTAAAATGCATTCCCATTTTCGTACAGGCGATCATCAGGGAATTTCCCATATTGTAGCGGGCATCTCCCATGTAAACAAGTTTAATGCCTTTCAATTCTCCGAATTTTTCCTGAATTGTCAAAAGATCTGCTAACATCTGTGTCGGGTGGTATTCATTGGTAAGTCCGTTCCAGACCGGTACTCCGGCATATTCTGCCAGTTCTTCTACGATTTTCTGTCCGAATCCACGATACTCAATTCCGTCGAACATTCTTCCCAATACCCTCGCAGTATCGGCGATGCTTTCTTTCTTACCAATCTGTGAACCCTGTGGATCCAGATATGTAACGCCCATCCCCAGATCATGGGCTGCCACTTCAAATGAGCAGCGTGTTCTTGTACTTGTCTTTTCAAAAATCAGCGCAATATTTTTTCCCTCATGAATCCGATGGCTGATCCCATTTTTCTTCTTTTCCTTCAATTCTTTTGATAATTGCAAAAAATATCCGATTTCTTCCGGAGTAAAATCTTTTAATGTCAAAAAATTACGTCCTTTTAAATCCATGATTAACCTCTTTTCCGCAGTACATTCTGTCTGCTGTTTTTAAGAATAAAGAGGGGGGTTCTCTCCCGGACAGACCGGTAGTAAAGAATCCCCTTCTCCTGTTTATTCGGTTTCTTTTACACTTTCCACAACGGCTTTGGCAAGACCGGCTACCCCTTGAATCTCTGAAGGAATAATAATCTTTGTCGCCTTTCCATCCGCTGCCTTTTCAAATGCTTCCAGACTCTTTATCGTCAATACCGCTTTGGACGGATCTGCTTCATTGAGGAAACGGATTCCCTCTGCCGTCGCTCTCTGTACCGCTTCAATCGCCTGTGCACGACCTTCTGCTTCACGGATCATCGCTTCCTTCTTCGCTTCCGCACGAAGGATAGCAGCTTCTTTTTCCGCCTCTGCTTCGAGGATCGCCGATTCTTTCTTTCCTTCTGCTACCAATACAGTAGATTTCTTTTCCCCTTCTGCACGAAGAATCGACTCACGGCGTTCACGTTCTGCCTTCATCTGTTTTTCCATCGAGTCCTGAATTTCACGCGGTGGAATGATGTTTTTCAATTCCACACGGTTTACTTTGATTCCCCATGGATCCGTTGCAATATCCAGATTAGAACGCATATGCGTATTGATTGTCTCACGTGATGTAAGTGTTTGGTCAAGTTCCAGGTCTCCGATGATATTACGAAGTGTCGTCGCGGTCAGATTTTCAATTGCCATGATCGGATTTTCCACACCATACGTAAACAATTTTGGATCCGTAATCTGGAAAAACACAACCGTATCGATCTGCATCGTAACATTATCCTTTGTAATAACAGGCTGAGGTGGGAAATCCATCACCTGCTCTTTTAAATTTACTCTTCTTACCACACGATCCAAAAATGGAACTTTAAAATGAATTCCTACCGACCATGTTCCAATATAAGCCCCAAGTCTTTCAATAATATAAGCATTTGCCTGTGGAACGATATTAATGCAGGATGCCAATATAATAAGCACCAATACAACAATGATCACTCCGACCACAAGACCTCCACTGATTATCATACCATCCATAATTTTCACCTATCCTTTCATTTTTACGATCAATTTGACACCTTTTACTGCGATAATCTCTACCTCGGCATCTTTTTCGATCCTGTCATTTTCTTCTTCCGCGCGAGCGGTCCATTCCATTCCCTGATATCGGACTTTTCCGGTTCCCTGCAGATTATCGATGGATTCAATCACTACTGCCTTTTTTCCTATAATCTCATCAATATTCGTTTTTTCTTTTACTGGATTAAAAAATCGCATCGCAATCGGACGAAATACGATCATAGATAAAAACGAGAGAATCACAAATACTGTAAACTGCAGCCAAAAGCCACCGCCAAATCCGGTTACCACTGCCGCACCAAGAGCTCCCAAAGCAAACCACACGGTCGTCAATCCCATGGTGACTGCTTCGATAAGAATCATAATTGCTAAAATCACTAACCATATAACCATTGATTCTCTACCTCCTTTTGGGCATTTTAAAAAACACTACAATATCTATTTTACTATATCTGAAGAAATATTGCAACTACCGATTGCGATGAATCTCATACATGAAAAGTGCCGCACTGACCGCTGCATTGAGAGATTCCAGCTGGCCTTCCATCGGAATTTTTATTTTGTGTGTCGCCGCCTGCTGCGTCTCCTGCTTTATGCCGTTGGCCTCGTTCCCTATGATGACCGCGCATTTGCCCTCGTAGGTCTCCTCGGTATAAAGCCTCGCTCCTTCCAAACTTGCCGCGTAGACAGAAAAATGTTCCTGTTTTAACCGTTCTGCCTCTTTGGTCATATTTTCCGTGATAAAAAAGGGAAGACGGAAAATCGCCCCCATCGTCGCACGTACTACTTTCGGATTAAAAAGATCCACACAACCGGCTGACATGATGACCGCTGACATTCCGGCACCTTCTGCAGTCCGGAATATTGTCCCCAAATTTCCGGGGTCTTGAATATCCTCCAGACAGATTACCGCGGCGTCCTCTTTTTCTACAACAGTAGACCTATCATATCCCGGCATTTGCACGACAGCAAGAACGCCCTGTGGGCTTTCGGTATCGGAGATTTCCTGAAACACTTTTGAACTTACATATTCTATGTCTGCTTCTTTCAGTTTATGCGATAACCGGTCAAAATATTCTTCTTTTACATTTTCTGACAGATATACTTTTTCTACCATCCGATAGGCCAGTGCATCTTCGACAAGACGCACGCCTTCTGCGATAAAGAGGCCTTCTTTTCTGCGGTTTCTGGCACTTTTTTTCAGTTTCTGTATCTTTTTGATCTGTGCGTTGGTACTGCTCTCTATCATAACTTTTCCGTTCTCCTCTCAACCTCTTCGGCGATGCGGTCGTTGACACGTTTTACTTCTTCCTGAAAAGCACGGGCAGAAATTCTTGTCGCCCCATGCCCGAGTATGATGATCTGCTCCATACCGTCGGATGTCGCAACACGCACTCTTTTCTTTCGCGCAATTTCTTTTGTCGTCTTCTCGATATACATATCTGCCGTTTCTGCTTCCTTTGTATAAACGACGCTGATATTGTGGAATTGTTCTACACTGCCCGGATTTCCCTTTACCTTGTACGCATCAAACACAAGGATCAGATGACAGCCGCAAAATCCCTGATAATTACACATGATCTCCATCAGTTTGGTTCGTGCGCCTTCCAGATTTTCTGCCGCAAGCGCTTTCAATTCGTCCCAGGCAAAGATAATGTTGTAGCCGTCGACAAGGAGGTATTCTTCCTCGTATACCGGTTTATACTCTTTGGTTTTCGTCTTTCCCGGTTCTGCTTTGATCACTTTCTTTGCCGGCGTTTCGACACGGGTTTTTACCGGTCCGAATGTCCGTTCAAAAATTGCCTGTAATTCTTTTTCTTCCGACATTTTCGAATTCTTTTTCGACGGCTCTTTCGGGACGGCAGTCGAGGCTTTTACCGGCTGACGTTTTTTTATCGACGTATCAACGTGTACGTGTTTTGCCACCTCATTCCACGGCACGACAAAACCGGATCCATGCGCGCAAAACACCGAATCTGCTGTGTTTTCCACATCCGCATCGGGATCATATTTACAATTTTTCACAACCTCACTCTCATTATGACACGGTTCGTAACCACAAAAAGAAAGCGTCATTCGTCCGCGTCCTTTCGTAAATGCCGCAAATTCTGTACCATACCCCGCCATCGATGCGACCGGACAAATTCCCTCGATGGCACTCATTTCACCGTCATCCGGCTGCTGTCGAAAGGTTCCGTGCATCTTTCCGACATCGCTCATAACTCGTCCGATCTGTTCCATCGGCACTTCCATCCGAAATTGATACATCGGTTCCAGCAGACGGCTTTTCGCCTGCCGCAGTCCCTGACGCACCGCCCGGTATGTCGCCTGGCGGAAATCCCCCCCTTCGGTATGTTTGAGATGTGCCCTTCCGGCGATCAACGTAAATTTGATATCCGTGATCGGCGACCCGGTCAGCACACCGGTAAATTCTTTTTCTCCCAGATGTGTAAGAATCAGTCTCTGCCAGTTCAGATCCAATTCGTCCTCGCTGCATTCTGTCACAAATTGAAGGCCGCTGCCCCGTGGAAGCGGTTCCATTTTAAGATGCACTTCCGCATAATGGCGCAATGGTTCAAAATGTCCCATTCCAATCACCGTATCTTCGATGGTTTCCCGATATAAGATCGTCGCACTTCCAAATGCGATATCCATTCCATAACGTTCGCTGACCATTCGCTTGATAACTTCCAGCTGCACTTCGCCCATCGGCTGGATGAAGATTTCTCTTGTCTGCGCCTGCCACGAAAGATGAAGATTCGGATCCTCTTCTTCTAACTGCTTTAACTGCCTCCAGGCAATGGCTTCCTCCGTTCCCTCCGGAAGCAGGATCTGATAATTGCACACCGGCGCCAGCTGATTGGCACAAAAATCGGCTTCTTTTCCCACACCTTGGCCGGCGTAGGTGTCGGTAAATCCCGGAACCGCGCAGATATCTCCTGCCTTTACTTCCTGATGCAGCGTATATTTTTCTCCGGAATACACGCGGATCTCATTTACTTTGCCAATTCCTTCGATCTCATCGCGCAGTTTCAGTTCTCCCCCGGTCAATTTCATATGGGTCAAACGCTGTCCGGCATCATCTCGTGTAATCTTATATACTTTTCCGGCAAATTCTTTCTGATATTCCGGCATTTTCGTGTAGCTTTCCAATCCCTCCAGAAGCGCTTCAACGCCTTCATTCTGAAGCGCAGAACCAAAGTAACACGGATAAAGCAATGTCCCGGAAACCAGTCTTCTGACCTCTTTTTTCAGATCAAAAGTTCCCTCTTCGAGATAGGTCTCCAACAGAGTTTCCTCGCACATTGCCACATTTTCGCACAACAGTTCTTCCTCTTCGGTAAAATCCACACAGTAAGGCGATAATTTTGCCTGCAGTTCTTTTAATACCGCCGCTTTGTCTGCCCCCGGAAGATCCATTTTATTGACAAAGAAAAATGTCGGAATCCGATATTTCTGCAAAAGTTTCCACACAGTCTCCGTATGTCCCTGCACGCCGTCGGTTCCGCTTATGATCAAAACAGCATAATCAATGACCTGCAGCGTCCGCTCCATCTCGGAAGAAAAGTCTACGTGTCCCGGTGTATCTAACATCGTAACATCCATATTTCCATACGAAAAGCATGCTTGTTTGGAAAAAATTGTAATTCCTCGTTCCCGTTCCAACGGTGAGGTATCCAAAAAGGCATCTTTGTGATCTACGCGTCCCCGCGTCCGGATCACGCCGCTTTCATACAATAATGCTTCTGACAATGTCGTCTTTCCGGCATCTACGTGAGCCAAAAGTGCGGCACATATATGCTTTTTCTGTTGATTTTCTGGTGTAGTATTCAAATGTTACTGCCCCTTTCCCTTCTTCCCTGCATTTCTCTTTTTCACATCGTTTCGCAATAATTTATATACCGTCGCAGTCAATGGAACGAATAAAAGCATTCCTCCGATTCCCAGTACACTTCCGCCGATGGTTACCGCGGCCAGCACCCAGATGCCCGGCAGTCCGATGGATGCGCCGACCACACGCGGATAAATGAACTGGCCTTCCAATTGCTGTAAAATAACAAGAAAGATTACAAATACGATTGCTTTCATCGGCGAAACTGTCGCGATCATCAAAAAGCCGATGCCACCTCCGATATAAGCTCCTGCGATAGGGATCAATGCCGTAAATCCGATCAGCGCCCCTGTCATCCCACTGTAAGGGAGACGCAGGATCGTCATACCGATAGCGCACAGGCTTCCTAAAATCACAGCTTCGACACACTGCCCCACGATAAAGCTGCGAAAACACTCGTGAAGAGTGTGTATAACATAATTTACTTTGTGGTATATCGGCTCTTTTAAATAGGTCTTTGCCACCTTTTTTACCTGTGGGACAAGACGATCTTTGCCCGTCAGAAGATACAGCGAAAAGATAATACTCATAATAATGGTAAAAGCCGTCGAAAACGTAGCGGCGATGACATTTTTTACGACGCCGAAAGCACCGCCCAGTCCGCCTGCTGCCCAATTTGCGACTTTGGTCACAATTTCTTTCCAGTCAATCTGCCCGGTCTTGGTTACATTTCCCAGTTCATTCCACAATTTCGTCATCTCATCATTACCGCGAAGTTCCCCCGAAACACTCTGCATCAATGGTGGGATCTTATCGATCAAAAGTTTTACACAATCAATCAATTCCGGCACGACAAGTCCGATCACGAGTGCAATGATTCCAAGCAGGCTCAGATAAGAAAGCAGAACACAGACTCCTGTCCGCGTCTTTTTTATAACCTTCTTTTTTGATTTTGGAAAATAATGTCTTTCATAAAAACTCATTAAAATGTTGACGGCATACGCGATCACAAGTCCTGTGATCAATGGTGCTGCCGCATGAAAGGCAATTCCGATTCCTGCCGCGATCACGGACCAGTAGTGAACAGTCAAAAACAGAACTGCCACTGTCACCCCTGCGCGAAAACAAGTTTCCCAGCTTAATTTCATCACTCATCACTATCCTTTTCTGTTTCGTTTTCCATCTCTATTTCCGAGCTATCCGCTCTTTTTTGATTCAGCAACATCAATAATCCCTGATACGAAACCATGATCTGCTGCAAACAATACCGGACGCGCTCCGGATTCTGCTGTCCTCGCTGCAGGCCTCTGTGAAGCATCGTCACGTCCTGTATTAAAAGAATATTTTCGCCCTGTTCCCCCGGGGCCATACGCACCATGATCCACACCGGCTCCGGCTTCCCCGGCATACTAAATGCATGCTCAAAGGCAATGGTATATTTTACTGATTCTCTACAGAATTTTTGTACTTCCGGATATTTTTCATACAGATCCAGTTGTTTAAAAAGGTCTTCTGCACAAGATATCACTTCCCTTTTTATCCCAAAAAGCCACTCGGCACTTTGGGAAAGAAAAGTTACCGCGTGGTTTTCCGATTTGTTTATCATAATCAGTACATTCAATTGATCTGCAATCAAGTTTAAAATTTGTTTTGTCATATTTTATTCTTCATTCATTGAAGCCAATTTGGCTGCTTGGTCTGCCGCAATCAGACTGTCAATCACTTCACTTAAATCTCCATTGATAATGGCATCCAAACGATGAAGTGTCAATTTAATACGGTGATCCGTCACACGTCCCTGTGGATAATTATACGTACGTATCTTTTCTGAACGGTCTCCGGTTCCAATCTGGCTTCTTCTCTTTTCTGCCTCTTCGTCATGTGCTTTTGCACACTCCAGTTCATATAATCTGGCACGAAGTACTTTTAATGCCTTATCTTTATTTTTCAACTGTGATTTTTCATCCTGACAAGAAATGACAATTCCAGTCGGAATATGGGTCAGACGAACTGCGGAATCCGTCGTATTGACACACTGTCCACCATTTCCGGAAGCACGGAACACATCAAATTTACAATCGTTCATGTCCAGTTCCACTTCGACTTCCTCCACTTCCGGCATGATTGCCACGGTCGCTGTCGAAGTGTGGATACGTCCACCGGATTCTGTCGCCGGAATACGCTGTACGCGGTGCACCCCGCTCTCGTATTTCAGTTTGGAATATGCGCCGGAACCATTGATCATAAACACGATTTCCTTAAATCCGCCGATTCCGTTTTCATTGGAGTTCATCGTATCTACTTTCCAATGCTGCTGTTCAGCATATTTGCAATACATGCGGTACAGATCCGCAGCAAACAGTGCCGCCTCATCTCCACCGGCACCCGCACGGATCTCGACAATAACGTTCTTTTCATCATTCGGATCTTTTGGCAGCAAGAGGATGCGAAGTTCCTGCTCAATCTCTGACACACTAGCCTTACATTCATTTAATTCTTCCTTGGCAAGTTCTCTCATCTCTTCATCGGTTTCTTCGTCCAGAATCGCAAGACTATCCGCAATTCCTTCTTTTGCGCTTTTGTACTCTTTGTATTTTTCTACGACCGGCTCAAGATCGGACTGTTCTTTCATCAATTTTTGATAACGGCTCTGATCATTAAGCACATCCGGCTCACTCAATTCATTCAGTACTTCTTCATAACGCAGAAGCGTATCTTCCAGTTTATCAAACATAATCATTTTCCTTTCTTTGACAGTCTGCCCCGTACGACACGGTCAAGTCCTGCCAGATCTTTTTTTATCTCAACATCGGCAAACCCGTTTTTCTCAAATAACTGCTTTACTTGTTCGCCTTGATTGTAACCAATCTCTACCATAAGTATTCCCGCCTCTTCAAGATAAAACGGTGCTTTTTCTAAAATCTTTTCATAAAATACCAGTCCGCTTTTCCCGCCATCCAGAGCAAGGAGCGGCTCATGATCAATCACTTCCGGCATCAGCCCGGAAAGTTCCTCTGTCTCAATATACGGTGGGTTAGAAACGATCAAGTCAAATTTTCCATCGATCGGTTCCCATAAATTTCCAAGTGCGTAGGTGATTTCCGGTTTTCTGCCTCTTCCTTTCCAGCCATTTTTGTCAAGATTTCTCTCATTTTGTCCGGCTGTCGCAATAGCCTCTTCCGAAACATCACTCAGCGTGACCGCTTTCGGATTCCCACACACAGCAATGCTCAAACCAATGCAGCCGGATCCGGTACACAGATCAAGGACTCTTTTTCCCGTTGAGACTTCCACCGCCATTTCGACTAAAATTTCCGTATCCTGTCTTGGAATCAGCACACCTTCACGTACCAAAAAAGTTAATCCCATAAACTCTGTATATCCAAGAATGTATTCCAGTGGAATGTGTTCTTCTCTTTTGGAAACTTTTTCCATATATGATGTTATTGTCTCTGGCGCCGCCTGCTCCATCTGTTCTAAAAAGAAACGGCTTCTCGTATACGAAAACGGTTCCTCACTCAGACATGACTGCAGAAGATACCAGGCATTTAATTCTGCCTCCGGCACTTCATTCTCCGTCAATTTCCGGATTCCTTCCCGGTACAAATCCTGTAATGTCATAGGTTCCTCCCGGCGAGATCACTGCTCTTTTTCTTCAGTCGGTGCTGCTTCATCAAAATACCGGTCAAGTGCCTGCAGAATCTCATCGTTTTCATCCTCGACATCAACCACTTCAAATCCCTCTTCTTCCGGCTGTTCTTCTTCATCCTCATAATGTGCTAAGAAGTCCCGCCAGTCAAATACAGCCTCCACCGAAGAGATCGCCACTTCCAGCATACTGTCATCCGGTTCCCTCGTTGTCAATGCCTGCAGCCAGAGCCCCGGCTTACTCAGTACATTGATCACCGGATTTTCGGACTTTCCGGCAAGCGAAATAAATTCAAAGGAAATTCCCGCAATCACCGGAATCAATAAAATTCGAAGCACCATACGAACCCACATATTCGGTACGGAAATAAACATAAACAGTAAAATGCTCACAAACATTACAACCAGCATAAAACTGGTTCCACAGCGCTTGTGTACCATCGTCTGTTTTTTTGCGTTTTCGACCGTTAATTCCATTCCATTTTCAATGCAATTGATGCACTTATGCTCTGCACCATGATACATAAATACCCGGCGGATATCCTCCAGCAGAGAAATCGCTTTTACATATCCGACAAAAAGTGCAACACGGATCACACCTTCAATCAATCCACGTAACTGAATCGACGGAACAATCTTATGAAGTTTTTCTGATATAAAAAATGGCAATAATACAAAAAGACCAATTGCGACAATGATGGCTGCTACAAGTGCCAGCCCCATCCACAGATCATTGGTTTTCTGATTTTCTTTTGAACTTTCTTTTTCCTTTTCTTCTTCCTCTTCCCAAAAACTTGCCGAATAGTTTAAGGTTCCCATTCCCATCTTTAAGGATTCTGCAAAGGCAAAAATTCCTCGGATGATCGGGAGTTTCGCAATTGCATATTTTTCTTTCAGACTTTTGTAATCTTCTACTTTGACTTCAATCTGTCCGTCCGGCTTTCGCACAGAAACAGCGTACCGGCTTTTTCCCTTCATCATAACACCTTCGATGACAGCCTGTCCACCAATTCCCGAATACTTCATATCCTGCCTCCAATCTGCATTAGTTCACATTTCATTTCTGCTCTATATAGAACAACTCCGCAGTTCTCAAGTACCTTGCGATACAGAAACCTGCGGAGCCTTTATGTGTTCACTCTCTGCTTATTTCAAGCCATATTTACGATTGAACTTATCAATCGCACCACGAGCTGCCATGGACTTCTGCTGTCCTGTATAAAATGGATGGCATTTGGAACATACTTCAACATGAATATCTTCTTTTGTTGAACCTGTTACGAATTCATTACCACAGTTGCAAACAACCTTTGCCTGGTAATATTCTGGATGGATTCCCTCTCTCATGATTTTCACCTCACTACTTCTATTTTACTAAAAAATGTGTCATTTCTCAAAATCGGCTTTCTTATTGTACCACGCTTTGAAACAAAATGCAAGCAATTTTTAATGAAGCTTGATTTTTTTAATGGTCTCAATAAATTCTTTGTTATTTTTTGTTCTCCGGAACAAGTTAATGATCTGTTCCAGATTGCCGTCGTTATTTGGAGAAGCGCCCAATGCTTTTCGCATAATGTATACCGCTTCCAGTTCATTCTGATCGAGAAGAAGATCTTCACGGCGTGTACTGGATTTCTGAATATCGATAGCCGGGAATACTCGTTTTTCCGACAAATGTCTGTCAAGCACGAGTTCCATGTTACCGGTTCCCTTAAATTCCTCGAACACCACATCGTCCATACGGCTTCCGGTATCTACAAGTGCCGTCGCAAGCACGGTTAAACTTCCGCCTTCGCGCATATTTCTTGCTGCACCAAAGAATCGTTTTGGCATATGGAGTGCCGCCGGATCCAAACCACCGGAAAGTGTACGTCCGCTTGGCGTAACCGTAAGGTTATACGCTCTTGCCAAACGAGTAATACTATCAAGCAGCACCACGACATCGTCGCCGCCTTCGACAAGACGTTTTGCTCTCTCGATCACCATCTCGGAAACACGTTTGTGGTTTTCCGGAAGTTCATCAAATGTCGAATAGATAACTTCTACCTTTTCTCCTTCGATAGATTCTTTTATATCGGTTACTTCTTCCGGGCGCTCATCGATCAGAAGAATCAGCAGATGCATATCCGGGTAGTTCTGTGTGATCGCACTCGCCACCTGCTTCAGCAGTGTTGTCTTACCGGTTTTCGGCTGGGATACGATCATACCTCGCTGTCCTTTACCGATCGGTGCGATCAGATCAAGCATTCTCATCGAAACGCCTGAATTGCTTGTCTCCAAATGGATTCTTTCATTTGGAAAAATCGGTGTCAGGTCTTCAAATTTATTACGGTGTGCCAAATACGTAATCGGCCGTTCATTGACTTTTGTCATATACAAAAGGGCACTGAATTTTTCATTCTGCGTACGCACACGAAGATTTCCTTCAATAATATCTCCGGTACGAAGTCCGAAACGCCGCAAAAACGCCGGTGATACGTAGACATCATTATCTCCCGGAAGGAAGTTATCGCAACGAATAAAAGCATAACCTTCCGGCATGATCTCGAGGATTCCCTTTTTCGTAATACCGCTGTCAAGTTCTTTCAACTCTGTCGGATGCACATCCAATACCTGACGATCTTTCGCAATCGTGATCAAACCAGCCTTGATCACTTCTTCAATCGTGCGATACGGCTGATGCTCCTGCAACATTTCGGAAGATCCATTGTCATGCGATGAATTATCCTGAGAAGAATAATGGGAATTATTTTGGGCATTTGAATGATAATTGTTGTTCTGGTAATTATTTCCCTGGTAATTATTTCCCTGGTAATTATTTCCCTGGTAATTATTTCCCTGATAATTGTTGTTCTGGTAATTGTTGTTCTGATGATTATTTCCCTGGTAATTGTTGTAATTACTGTGGGAGGATATATTACGCCCTCTGTAATTTCTTGAATTATTATTCTGCGAAGGCACATAGGTGTAAACCTTCTTTTCTCTTTCCGGCTCGCTCTTTTTCTCTTCCACCGGTTTCTCAACAGGTTTTTCCGCCTGTTTCTTGCCCGGAAGTTCAGCCGGATTAAGAATGTCAGCCGGTTTCACCGGACGAACAACACTCTGAGAAAGAATCTCCGCTTTCTTCAATTCTTCGATCAATTCAGCTTTACGCAATGCGGAAATTCCACTAAGTCCTTTTTCCTTCGCCATCTCGCGAAGTTCTTTTAATGATAATTTTGTAAAATCCATTCCATCGTCCTTTCTAATTTTCTTATCCCTAAAATTCAATTCCATTTTTTGTCATTAATTCTCTTGCACTTTCTAGAGAATCTACTCCGGTTGCATTTTTAATCGGTGCAAATTCTTTTTCTCTCTCCACTTCAAAAGAAAGACAGTTATCCATCATATGAATCATGTCAAGAACCAGTGTCTCAAACTTATATCCGTTTGGCTTATCCGGCTTAATCTGTTTTCCTTCTGCATCCATATAGGGAATTTTCTTTTCTACAATATGGGTAGGGAGATTTTCATTCATGATCTTCTCAAGTGTTGCTACAGAGAAAAGATAATTTAGTATTACACCATAATTATACAACAATTTTCCCTGTTTGTCACGTAAATGTATCATTTCTTCTGTCATTTCATAATATTCCACGATCGAAGGCCTTCCATCTTCGAGGCAAAGCACACCTACTTTTTCATAAGGATCGGCTTTCGCAACCACCTTGGAGCCACAGACACAGCCATGTTTCAGCACGGCTCCGACAAATATCGGATCCACAATCTTCTGCAGCACATTGTCCACAGAAAATACATTGAGCCATTCCACACCAAGTTCTTTTATCGTGTCCAGAAGTCCTGCACGCACCATCGAAATAAACCATCCGCCATTTCCATTTGGCGAAGCCGAGATACGTCCTTTATCTTCCATATAAATCTTTCCGTCATAGCTGACCGATGGTGCCATTTGCTGAACAAAGAAAAATACATATTCTTCTTTATATCCAAAGAATTTCTTTTCCTTAAAGAATTCTACGGTATCTTTGTTGTTTTTTTCACTTGTCATAACAAAGAGCGGAACCCACGCTCCGGTCTCTTTGACAACATCCATAATATTATGGATCAGCTGCTCAAACAAATATAATTCTTTATGTATCCCTACATTGAGCATTCCTTTTGGTTTATCCAATCCCAGGCGAGTTCCCTGACCGCCTGCCAAGAGTACTGCCCCTACTTTACCGGCACGAATTGCTTCGCATCCCATTTTTCGATATTGGTCTTTTTCTTTCTGAATCTCATCCAATGTAACCGCACCAAGTGGTTCCAGTTTTCCCTTTTCCACTTCTTTGCTCTCTTTCTTTAGCAGATCCAGCAATGTGATATCCAGCTTTTCAATCTGTGCCAGAAGTTTCTCCTGATCTTCTTTGGTGAGTTCCTCATAATATGCCAGCAGATGCTGCTGTCCTGCCTGCTCACATTTCCGCTTTGCCTCTTCTAACGTCATAGTCTGCTCCATTCTTTCCTTCTACTTGGGATTTATTCCGAATCCCGCCCCTAATACAGATACTTATATCCATTGTACCATTTTTTTCAAAATACACAACCCTTTAAATCATTTTAATTTCATTTGTGTTGTTTTTCCTATAAAAAAGTGATAATATAAATATGTATGCAAAAAAACGAACAGGGATTTTCCCTCAAAGAACGGAGGATTACAATGACAAACAGTGAAAAAGCGCTTGCTTTACACAAAGAATGGAATGGAAAAATCGAAACAACCCCAAAATGCGAAGTAAAATCCAGAGAAGATCTGGCACTTGCTTACACTCCGGGTGTCGCTGAGCCATGCAAAGTAATTGCCGAAGATAAGGAAGCTGCTTATCAATATACGATCAAATCAAACACTGTCGCTGTCGTTTCTGACGGAAGTGCCGTACTCGGTCTCGGAAACATCGGCGCCGCTGCCGCTATGCCTGTTATGGAAGGAAAAGCGGTATTATTTAAAGAGTTCGGAAATGTCAATGCGTTTCCGATCTGCTTAGACACACAGGATACCGAAGAAATCATCAAAACGGTAGTAAATATCGCACCGGCGTTCGGAGGCATTAATTTGGAAGATATTTCTGCTCCTCGATGCTTTGAGATTGAAAGCCGTTTGAAAGAGCTTCTTGATATCCCGGTATTTCATGATGACCAGCACGGAACTGCCATCGTCGTACTTGCCGGCATTATCAATGCGTTAAAAGTTACCGGAAAGAAAAAAGAGGATTGCAAAATCGTGGTAAATGGTGCCGGTTCTGCCGGTATCGCGATCAGCAAACTTCTTCTCCGTTACGGTTTCCCAAATCTCACTCTTTGCGACAAATCGGGTATCTTAAATAAAGATTCGAAAGATTTGAACTGGATGCAGAAAGAGATGATGGAGGTAACAAATCTGGAAGGTAAGTCTGGTACACTGGCGGATGCATTTGTCGGTGCTGACATTTTCGTCGGGGTATCCGCTCCAAATATTGTCAGCGAAGAAATGGTAGCTTCCATGAATAAAGATGCCATTCTGTTTGCCATGGCAAATCCAACCCCTGAGATCATGCCTGACCTTGCAAAAAAAGCCGGTGCAAAAGTAGTTGGTACCGGTCGTTCGGATTTTCCAAATCAGGTCAACAATGTAGTCGCTTTCCCTGGTATCTTTAAAGGTGCTTTGGAAGGACGTGCACCCCAGATCACAGAAGAAATGAAACTGGCTGCTTCTCTGGCACTTGCTTCTCTTGTACCGGACGACGAGTTAAACGAAGACAATATCCTGCCGGAAGCTTTCGACCCACGTGTCGCAGATGTCGTAAGCGCAGCCGTAAAAGAACATATCCATGAATAATCGGAAAATGTGGGGCGAAAAGCCCTACCATTCTTTAGATTACGAAATGAAACACCGCTTTGGGGAGAAAGTGTACAAAATCTCCCTGGATGGCGGTTTAACCTGTCCCAACCGCGATGGTACTTTGGATACGCGGGGCTGTATTTTTTGCAGCGGAAATGGTTCCGGTGATTTTGCTGCTCCCCGCTGTTCTTCTGTCACAGCGCAGATTACACAGGGAATCGAGGGCATAAAAAAGAGAAAACAGGTCGGCCGTAAATTCATTGCCTATTTCCAATCTTTTACAAACACATACGCACCGGTCGCCTATCTGGAGCCACTTTACAAAGAAGCTCTCTCCCATCCGGATGTGGTAATGCTTTCCATCGCCACCAGACCGGACTGCCTGCCGCCGGACGTACTGCATCTGCTCGCCGAATGTAACCGGATCAAACCTGTCATCGTAGAACTTGGACTTCAGACAAGCAGCGAAGCCACCGCGCAGTTTATTCGCCGCGGGTATCCGCTTTCTGTATATGATGATGCCGCAACAAAGTTAAAAGGACTTGGTATCGAAGTTGTAACCCATGTGATCGCCGGACTTCCCGGTGAGACAAAACAGGATTTTTACAATACACTCAGCCATGTGGCAGCCTGTCATAGTGATGGCATAAAAATTCAACTGCTGCATATTCTAAAAGGAACCGACCTGGCAGCCCTTTATGAATCCGGTCAGTGCACGGTGCTTACACAGGAAGAATATATTGATCTCGTTTTGCAGTCAATTGCTCTTCTGCCACCGGAGATAACGATTCACCGTCTTACCGGAGACGGACCAAAAGAATTGCTGCTCGCCCCTTTATGGAGCAGCCGCAAACGCGAGGTGCTTAATGAGATCCACAAGCAGCTAAAACAACAGAACATCTGGCAAGGAAAGGAGTATAAGAATCATGAATGAAGCATTTACTATTTACAAACTGATCATTTTATACACACTCAATGAAATCGAATCCCCTTTAACCTTCGGACTGATCTCGGATTATCTTACCGGGCATGAATACACGAATTATTTCAATGTCCAGAACGCATTCGCCGAGTTACTGGATGCGGACCTGATTCATTGTTCCAACACCTACAACACCGCTTATTACGAAATTACGCCTGCCGGCAGAGAGACTTTGGAATTATTTGGAAACACCTTGTCTCGAGAGATTCGTCAAGAAATTGACGAATATTTACAAGCAAACAATCACGAGATCATACAGCGTGTTACTCTGATCAGTGATTATAGTAAAAATACAAACGGGGAATATACTGCCACCTGCAGTCTGATGGAAAAAAATGTTCCAATCTTTGAACTTAAATTATCCGTTCCGGATGAAGAAGATGCCATTCGCATCTGCAATAACTGGCGGGCAAGCAGTGACGATCTGTATGCCATGGCTGTTAAAAATTTACTCCGTCCCACAGAGGAGACGGAGTAATCCGTTTCTTTTTATCGATTTGTAAGATATTTCATTGGATTAAACTGTCTATAAGTATACTTATCCAGGAACTCATAACTGTTATAATTTCCGGAGAACGCCGGTCCTTTACGAAGTTCCAGATGAAGATGCGTTCCGTAAGCAGCTCCTGTCGCTCCCATCGTAGAAATGACCTCTCCTTTTTCTACCTTATCTCCGGCTTTACAACGTATCGTATTGCAATGTGCATAATACGAATAAATTCCATTTCCATGATATACTATTACCAATTTTCCAAAAGAAGATCGTTTTGCCGCACTATGATATTTTGCATAAACTACAGTACCATCGGCGATTGCTTTAATCGATGTTCCTTTTGATACCCCTTTTACATCAATTCCAAGATGACGCCCACCGTGTACAGAACATCCGCAATGGAACCCGTCACCTTTTACACCACCGTCTACCGGCCACACCCAGGTAGTCTCCTTGACTTTAAAGTCTTTCTGTAACGCCACACGCTCATTTCCATAAGTATCGGAAACTTTTACCTCGTAGGTATATCTTCCGGCATCCAGTTTGGAAAAATGAATGTCATTGTCGATCTTACTCAGGTCAAATTTTTTGCTGTTTGCCTTTTTCTTAATCGCAACGGTATCTTTTCCCTTTGCATCAATGATACTTGCTTCCACCTTTTGCATTTTATGATTTGCCTTCAAGGTACCTTTTAAGGTAAACTGCTGACCTTCATAAATTTTCTTTGGGTACGAACATTTTTTCTTTTTTACCACCAATGTGTTCTGTGGTGCAGCAGTCGGTTCTGCCGTTGGCTCCGCTGTTACTTCCGGCTGTGGTTCTGCCGTCGGTGCCGGCACCTCCTCATTAATCCCCGCCGGGGATACCGGCTGTTCTTCGGCATATACCACTGTTTTTGGCGTTCCGGCTGACACAGCCATCGCAAAAATCATCATTACGGCAAGCACACGTTTTCCACACTTGCCAAAGCCACTTACTTTTCTCACGTTTTCCTCCATTTTACTTAATATCGTTGTAATATTCTTACACAATAACTTTATAATTCTGTAACATCTTCTACAGTATACACTATTTTTTTTCATTCTACAAGTGTAATTTTAAACATTTTCACTAAAAAAAGTAAAAAAAAATTGATTTTTACAAAAAAATTCGATACAATATAAACAAAGTTGTATCTATTTAGAATCACTGTTTGGAAGGGAAACCTGAATAGTTACACACAATTTTGAAAGGCGGGATACTATGAAAAATCAAACTTTTTTAACTCTTCCGGATGACGACGGTCATCAAATATGTCCGAACTGCAATTCCCATATGCGTTATAAATATGGCGGCATTTTCGTATGCGACAAGTGCGGCACCGAAACGACAAATGATTACGGTAAGGTTAAAAAATATCTGGACGAGCATGGTCCAACCAATGCCATTGATCTGGCTCAGCAGACGGGGGTCTCTTCCTCTAAGATTTCCGCATATCTTCGCGAAGGAAAGCTGGAAATTCCGGAAAATTCTACTGTCTTTTTACATTGTAAGGGATGTGGCACACCGATCCGCTTTGGAGAATACTGTACCCGATGTGCCAAATCCACCGATATCAAAGGTGCTTATATCGGCGACATCCCAAAAAGCCACGAAGCCAAAGTCCGCTTCATGAAGGAAAAGCATTAATGGCTTTTTACCCTTTTACAAACACTCCACGATCCATATGTTCGTTTTTTCCCCTGTATTTGGAATGCTCGGATTTTCACATAACATTTTCCGACACCATTCCATGTCAGGGATAATTTTGTCCTTTTGGTATATTTTACCATTCTCATTTTTCCTTTTTTTCGTTTCATAAAGACAATCTGGTACCCTTTTGCATTCTTACTTTTTCCCCATACAAGACGGATTTTTCCGCCACGGTATCCGGTCTTTTTAAAACGTACTTTTCCCGGCTTCTGCTTCTGCGTTTTTACCCCAAACAATGTCAATTTCTTTCCCGGTCTATCCGCGCCTTCCGTTGAAATCACCGCCGCTTTATTTATCTCCGGCGACGATTTTTTTATCTGCTGCTGTACCGCTGCGGATGTTTTCTCCGCTTCTGTTCCGTTGTCTCCCGGCACCTGTGACGGGACTGCTGTCGCCTCCGGCTTCACACCCACGTCCGGCGTAATTGTCGGCTGCGGCTCAGACGTTTCTCCCGGCACTTTTGTCGGCTGTGGCGAAGGTGTTTCTCCCGGTGTGATGGCTGGCTTTGGAACAACCGCTGCTTCCTGGACATGCAACGGAATTTTCTCATATACTGTCTGATAATGCTCCGTGTCCTCCGGCTCATAATATGCCTCATAGTACGCGGTTCCCGCTCGCGGCACACACTCCGGCTCGGTCCAGCACCAGTGTTCCGGCAGTTTGATATCTTTTAGTCTCTGCTCTGGATGATAGGAAACCGCCTCCAATACCGGTATCACATAATCCGGTTTTCTTTTTAACACAACGACCTCCATCTCCCTCATGATTTCCTGATTCCGATAGAGAATCATCAATTTTTGCAGACCGGTTTCCTGCGGCGTTGCCGCCTCGTCCTGCCAGCGGTATTTTACATCAGGATTTTTTCCCATAAATGATTTACTCCCCAATGTATCACCATATACGATCTCCATCGGCTCAGGGTACGGTACCACATCAACCTTTTGCTGAATTTGAAACCGGTTCCAGTCAAGTTCATTCTGGCTCCATTCACTCCAATCATAATTTCGAAGATCCTTTGGGCGGAAAATAAGTGTGTATTCCGACTTACTCTGCGTTACTTTTTCTTCCGGTTTTGCCCAGTAGAAATCTCCCAATTCCAGATTATCCGGTACAATTTCAGACTTTTCCAGTTCGTCTCCTTCTGCGAGAAATCCGGCAGAAATGTGGGGTAGTTCTCCTTTTTTCCTTCGAACGGAAAGAACAACGTCGCGCACAATATTTCCGCTTTTACTATCATATCCCTGCACCTCTCTGTAATCATAATTTTTCTTATCAGATGGCTCGTAGCACATCGGGCTTTTCGCATCATCTACGGAAGGAACATAGGTCGGATCCATCCACGTAAACGTTCCATAGTCATCCTGCATTCCAGTCGTTGGAATATCACATAAAGAAGCTCCATATATCACTTCATTTGTGATCGGGAACGTCACATCTGTGACCGGTTTCTTTTTAATCTCAATCTGCTGCACCCCAGTCACTTGTCCATATCCCGTTTTGGTAACCTGGTAATATATATTATAAGTCCCTGCATCCTTGTATTTCGGACACTCTACAGCTGTATACTTTCCTGTCGATGTCCCGTATCTGATCTTGGCGCCATCTACCCCGATGACCCGGATCCCATGTTCTTTTCCATCATAGATACCACTATAACCTTCTGCCACAACCGGCATCGTCCCCTGCACGATCGTAACGTCTGCACTTCCGGTTACTGTCGTATAATTTGCCCGCGACACCTGATAATACACAGTATATTTCCCCGGAAGAGTGTATCGTGGGGATGCTGTCAAAGAATATTCCCCTGATTTTGTACCATACCGTACCGTGGTACCTGCCGGTGTCTTCAATGTAATTCCGTGCGCTTTTTCATCAAAAACTCCCTGATACGATTTTGCATTTACTCCGGTAAGAATAGCTTTGCGTATCGTAAAAGATAACTGTTTTTTACCACTGTAATCCCCGATTCCTGTGATTATAACTGTCGCTGTTCCTGCACTGATATTATCCGTATAAGCGACCGTGTAATCTGTATTTTCTTTAAGAAGCACACTGCCATAGTAAACCTTCGGTTCCGGACAGATGGCTTTTCCGGTATAAGTGACCGTGGAAAGCGGACTTACCGTGCAGTCTTCCAGCGACTGCGAAATCTTTTCGCCTGCTTTCAATTTACCCCATACACCGGTTGTCTCCAGATTTCCGCAATTCCATCCCGCTGCCAGATAGCGGCGGATCAGATGTGCATTTCCTGCAATATAATTTACTGCCATCCCTGTACCTGCCGCTCCTAAAAACTCTCCCTTGGCGGAAGAATCACACACAGATGTCACCGCAGCAAATTTATTATATCCGGCAGTATCATTGATTACAGCATAAATTGTACAAGATCCGCTTGCCCGGACACATCCGGCATAGCATCCGGACATATTTTTTACCGACGATGGGATATTCGGTACCGCTTTTAGCTTTTCACAACCATAAAACATCTCGCTGATATTTTCTATCGTTTTCGGTAAAGACGGTGCTTTGCTCAACGAATTACATTGATAAAAACACTTTGCAGCCTCCGTGATTCCTTCGGGAAGTTCAGGTGAATCTGTAAGTTTTTTACAGTCTTTGAACATTGCGGTCACATTTGTCACCCCAGTTGGAATCGAAACCGGTTTGGCAACCGATGTTCCCTGCAAAAGATAGGAGTAATCTTTTACCTGTGTCGTTTCAATGTTCGGAAGCCTCGAAAGTGCTGCACAACCCTGAAACACTCCTTTCAATTTTTTTACACTTTTCGGAATCGTTACCGCCTGATTAAAACTAGTGCAGTTTTCAAATGTATGTTCCATCGTTTCGACGGAATCCGGTATTTTTCCTACCGATCGAAGTGAACGGCAGTTCTGGAACGTCTGCGTGAGATTGCGGATACCGTTCGGAAAATCTCCGACACTCTGGAGATTGACACAATTATAAAAGTAATTCGTCAGATCCCCATCCTGAATGCTGCTCACATCAAACGTTACCGACTTAATCCGACCGGCATACTCACGCCAAGGAATCTTGTCCGGCTCAAGCAATGGAAATTTGAGCGATCCTCGAAACAATAAATTCCCTTCCGAATCCAAATCCCAGCGGATTGGACCGATGGTTCCCCATACATCCTCCGCAGCCGATACAACAACACCATTTCCGGCCAGGGTGCCTAAAAGAAGCCCTGCCACTAAAATCAGTGCTGTCAAACGTTTTTTTAATTTTTTAACCATAGAATCCTCCCTTTGCATTCATTGTAATTTTGTTGCTGAGTTACTAAGTTACTAAGTCATTGAGTCCATGGACGACTTGTCCTCATTGATTCTTAGATTCTGAGAATCTGAGATTGAATTTGATTATATATCGTTTCCTGAGAAAATGCAAGTGGTTTTTTTTAATTTTTTTCAATTCTGAGTCAAAAAGTAAAACCAGCCCCCAAAATCACGAGGCTGGCCATATTATCATAAATATTTTTATTACGGTTCTGTGTTGAGCATATACTCTGTAGTGATCATATCTACATGAAGTTTATTTACCAGATCATATGCTTTTTCAATCGTGTTTACGGTCCAGACATTAACCTGTCTGCCCGCCGTCTGAAGGCGGTATACATCCGATGCTGTCACAAGGGACTGACGGGTATCAAGATCGATCTGATTGTTGATACACCAACTGATCACACTCGAGGTAACCGATGTCGTCTTATTGAAATCTTCCGCACCATATACATACTGAAGCTGTGATGTATTGACCCCATCCAGCCGCTGCAGGGAAAGAAGGTTGCTCTGATGCATACTGATAAAATAGGTCTCATTTAACAATCCTGCATCTTTTACCTGCTTCACAATTTTCCGCAGATCAGCATCATTTAATTCTTCTTTGATCTCGACAAAAGGATGAACCTCTTTATTCTTTTTCATCACACCGAGATATTGCTCAAATGTCGGCATCGTCAGATTATCGTAAGCATCCACATTACTTCCATTGATCATAAAATATTTCTTGATCTGTTCTGTCGTCAATGTTGCGATTTGAAAATCATAGCCAAACATACGGTTCAGATCCCCATCATGGGAAACCATGAACTCACCATCTAATGTTTTCCATATATCACACTCTATTCCATAAAAGCCACTTTCGAGTGCTTTTTCAAATGCCGGAATCGAATTTTCCGGTGCCTGAGAACTAAATCCCCGATGCGCGATCAATTTTTGATTCGAAATTTCCATACGAAACACCTCTACCTTGATATTTGCGGTTGAATGTCCATCTGCCGCATCCACACGAATCACTGCTGTTCCGGGCTCTAAGCCGGATACGATTCCGCTAGCCGAAACCACGGCAACCGTCGGATCTGAACTTGTATAACGCAGTGATTTATTAGACGCATTTGCCGGCTGAATCGATGCGGAAATCCCAAAACTTTTCCCTTTTTCCAGTCTCTTCGTCGTGGCTCCGCCATTGATCGTTATGCTCTTTGTCAGCACCCTAGACTGAATAACATAACTTCCGGATTTTCGCGTTCCATCTTTGCTTCGCGCTGTGATCACAGCTTCGCCTTTTCCTTTTGCCACAACGGTTCCCTTGGAAGAAACAGAGACCACCGATGGGTTTGAAGATTGATACGTCACTTTTTTATCTGTCGCATTTCCCGGCAGCACAATCGGCTTTAAGTTAGCTTTCTGTCCTACTTCCAATTCCTGCTTCTTCACTGCAAAACTAACACTCGTAACTTTACGTCCTACCTGCACTTTTATCTTTGCCTTTTTACCGGAACCGTCTGCAGCCTTTAACCAAATATTGGCTTTTCCATAACGTTTTCCACGAATCACGCCCTTTTGAGACACGGTAACAACCTTTTTATTGGACGACTTCCATCTCACTTTTTTCTTCATAGAAGCTGGTTTTACTTTTGCTTTCAACTGTATTTTTTCTTTTTTATTGATCAGAACGGTTTTTTCAGCACTCGCTATCTTTACTTTTTTAATCTTCTCTGCTTTTGCTACTACCGGTTTTCCCCCCGCCAGAAGAAATATCCCTGCCATCACAATAGCCGCTGCGCCTATATATATTTTTTGCTTCATCTTGTTACATCTCCCTTTTTCACTTCGGTTGCATTTAGTATAACAGCCATCTGTTACATTTTCATGGCAAACCACACATTTTTTATTGTCTCACGTTCCCCTAAAAAAGTCAACAGAAAGACCGTGGCAAAAAAAACTGCCACGGTCTTATTTTTTATGTTTGATTTTGTATGATACACAAAGTATTAATAAGCGTTATTATATTTTTTGCCTGTCATCAATGCTTTTCCTTTGATCGCAAACAATTCCGACACGCCGACAACCTGAATTCCATTGTCCTTGCAATACTTCAGGATTTCCGGAACCGCCTGTGCTGTCTTTTCATGAACAGAATGCATGTTGATGATATCGCCATCTTTGAGGTCCTTTGTTACATTTTCGACAAGATCTTCTTTTGTCGTACTGTTTACGTAATCGTTACTCCATACCGATACATCGATAAATGGTTTTTCGATCACAGCAAACATTGTATCACTATAAGCTACATTTGGTGCACGGAATAAGAAATTATTATATCCTGTCAATTCCTTCAAAAGTGCGTCCGTCTTCTGAATCTTTTCTTTGATTATATCTGCATCTTCTTTGTTCAGTCCATTGGAATCGTAGGAGTGGTTTGCCACTTCAAATCCTGCCTCTTTGGCGGAAATTACTTCATTTCGAGAATCTTCATCGTGCTCAATATGTGCTCCAATGTAGAAGAATGTTGCATGTGCGCCATATTCTTTCAATGAATTCTGAATCTGCATACCATAATCTACAAATTTACTGTAACCACCCGGGCCGTCGTCAAATGAGATAGCTACTACCGGCTTGCTTGGGTCAATATTCGCATCGATCCATGCCCGATTCAATCCGTCGTAATGGAATTCGGAAGATTCAAATTCCGGTGCTACTGTCGGTGCCGGTGTAGGTTTCACACCACCTTCGGTATATACAGCGCCTTCTTTGGCTACAAACTCGATGCTTGTGATCGTGATGGATTTCAAGGCTGCCGGCCATCCATAGTTATTTGCACTGTCCATTGGCTGAACGTTGAGACCTACTGCACTTCCTGACACTTTGTCACCAGACAGATCAATTGTCGTTGATGTCTCATCTGTGGATGACAAATTATAAGAAAATGCAATACCATTGCTGTATCCATCCAGATCATCCGCTGTAGATGCTACGGCAATCTTTCCACCGGTAATCGTTGCAATATCTGCTTCTTCATTGATTTCCAGTGTATAACCTACTTTTACTTCTTTGAAGTAGGACAGATCAAACCGGCTTTCAATCTGGCTGCTAAAATCAAGTGCTGCCGGAGAACTTGTAAATGTTTTCGCAGAGACTTTGCTCATATCGATAACAATATTTTTAACCGGTTCATTTGCTTTTGGTGACTCGCTTGGTGTCGCTGTCGGTGCCTCACTTGGTGTCGCTGTCGGTGCCTCACTAACAACCGGTGTAGAAGTTGGTGCAGTGGTTGCCGGCGGCTGTGTTGCAGGAGCCTGTGTCTCCCATGGAGTTGCTGTAGGAGCGGTTGTCGCCGGAGCCTGTGTCGGCTGAACATCTGTGTTCGCTGCTTTTACCGTCACTTTGCAAGTCAGTTTTTTCTTTCCTGCTTTTGCCGTTACCACTGCTTTACCGGCTTTCTTTCCGGTAATCACTACACTTGCTTTTTTCTTCTTAGACAATTTGATGACTTTTTTTCCTTTTGTCACCGACCATTTTACTTTCTTTGTCGCTTTCTTTACTTTTAATGTCACCTTCTCACCCTGTGTGATAGTAATTTTTTTCTTACTAAGTGACATCTTTGCTGCTGCATCCGCCACTGGTGATGTCATGCTGATCACCATCGATCCGGCCAGAACCAGACCTAACATTTTTGCTGTTTTTCTTCCCAAAACATTATCCTCCTTTTTTTTAAATAGGATAAGCGCCAACCCTCCGTGGCTCTTATCGTTTTCGTTATATAGAGTATAACATTTTTACCATCTATTGGCAAATTATTATTGTGTTATGATAATCATAAGTTTTTATTTATACCGTTCGTTTCTTCGTCGTTTCCGGCACAATATACCAGAAAAATTTTATTTTTTTCGTAAATACGAGTTTGTTTCTGCCGGAAGCCCTTTCTTTTCCAGTCTGCGATGGCTCCAGCGTTTTACTGTTTTATACAAAACAGAGAATACAGGAACCGCACAGATCATACCGATCAATCCAAACAACGATCCGAATACCAAGATGGAAAACAAAATCCAGAAACTTTCCAAACCAACCGATTCTCCAATGATCTTCGGACCGATAATATTTCCGTCCACCTGCTGAATGATGATGATAAGTACAAGGAAGATCACTCCTTTAAACGGCGATGCCAGAAAGACAAGCAGCGCACTTGGGATGGCTCCGATATATGGTCCAAAAAATGGGATGATATTGGTTACGCCGACGAGTACACTGATCAACGCCGTGTATGGAATATCCGCAATACTGAGAGCAATAAAGGTAATGATCGCTACAATGATCGAGTCAATGATCTTTCCACTGAAAAACTTGGCAAAAGACCAGTTAATGTCTTTTCCAAAAGACAAAATACGGTTTGCCCTCTTTTCTGAAAAAATCGTATATAAAAGGCGTTTCGCCTGGGCGCAGAACCGCTCTTTTCCCGCCATCAGATAAATGGAAACGATAATACCGATGACAACATTTAACAGCATACCAAGGGCACTCAAAAGACCATCCGACACACTGCCGAGGATTTCCGTGCTTGCCGGCAAAAGGTCATTCTGTACCCAATTGCGAACCTGAGTATACACGGTATTTGTACTTTCTTTCATATATTGTGCTATTTCCGGATGTTTTTTCCCGATATCGTTCGCTACCTGAAGCGTATTTCGGTAATAATCCGGAAGATTATCTGCCAGATTGGTAATACTGTCGACAACTTCCGGCACGACAAGCATAGACAGCCAGAAAATCACTGCAGCTGCAAGCACGAGTACAAGTACAATTGATATCCCTCTTGCAAATGCGCGCACTCTCTTATCCGTCTTATTGATTTTTCGAAGCAAAGGAATGAACACCATTCTCTCCATGCCATTGACCATTGGGCTTAACAGATAGGCGATCACCAAGCCGATATAAATAGGCGTCAATGCCGAATTCAATTTTCCAAAAGCTGCTGTTACTACATCAAAATTAAAAAAGATAAATCCACAGATCAAAACAGCCATTAAGACACAAAACGCCGTAATCCCTGCATATATGTATTTATTCTCCAATTTTTTCATAGATGTCCTCCATTCCATTTTCTCCCATATCAAAAAGGTTAGCGACTGCCACTAACCTCATTATACTTTGTTTTTCCATAATTCACAATGTTTTTTCATAACAATTCCAAACGTTTTATCCTTTCATCTTTGGCTTAAATACCAGTGACGCCAAAAAGCTGATAACAAGTGCCCCTGAAATACCGACAGCCGCCCGCTCCATACCACCATAAAAGATACCGATAAACCCTCTTTTATCTACCGCTTCTTTCACACCTTCAAATAAAAGATGTCCAAACCCGATCAAAGGCACCGTCGCTCCGGCTTTTGCCCAGTTGGCAAACGGTTCATACAGATGCAGGGCGCTTAATACCGCTCCCAGACATACCAAGATAACCATAATCCTTCCCGGAAGCAGTTTCGTATTGTCCATAAACAGCTGCACTACCGCGCAGATTGCTCCCCCGATTAAAAAAGAAATCAAATATTCCATCTTGTCTTCTCCTTTCACATACATTCGAGCATGACACCATGTGCGATTCCCGGCACCGAATTTCCCTCATTGAAACTGACGGTCGATAAAAGCGCTCCGGTCGGCACAAACAGCACTCTCCGCCACGCATGTTTCCGCATTTTTTTCAATATATACCCCGTCAGCGTGATCGCGCTGCAGCCACAGCCGCTTCCGCCGGCATGCGTATCCTGCTCTTCATTGTAATAAATTTCCGTTCCACAGTCCATATGCTGCTTCCTGATATCATATCCGTAACCCAGCAGCATATCCTTTAAAATCCGCTGTCCGATTGTTCCGAGATCCCCTGTAATGATCTTGTCATAATAGTCCGGTTCTACCCCAAAATCTTTGAAATTGTTCAAAATACAATCACAGGCTGCCGGCGCCATACAAGCGCCCATATTCATGCTGTCTTTGATGCCGTAATCCGTGATCACTCCGGTCGTAATCCCGCGGATACACACGTAATCCATCTCTTTACGTTTCCATTTTCCGTCTCCCCTTCCGATCACAACTGCGCCGCTTCCTGTCACCGTCCATGTCGCCGAATACGGTCGCTGGTTTCCGTATGCCAAAGGAAAACGAAACTGCTTTTCCGCGCTGGCAAAATGACTCGACGTCATGGCGACAATGTACTCTGCAAAGCCGCCTTCCACAAGCATGGAACCGATTGCCATCGACTCTCCCATCGTCGAGCACGCACCATAAACACCAAACATCGGTATATTCAGATTCATGATGCCAAACGAAGTCGCGATCAGCTGCCCGAGCAGATCCCCTGCCACGATATACCGGATATCTTCCGATTCCAGTCCGGCATTGCGGATTGCGATATCTGCTGCCATATGCTGCATTTTACTCTCCGCCTCTTCCCATGTTTTTCCACCAAACAACGGATCGTCTTCTATAATGTCATAATATTTTCCAAATTTTCCGGCTCCCTCTTTTTCTCCGGCTACGGAAGCAGCTCCGATAATGCACGGCGGCACTTCAAACTGCACGCTCCGCTTTCCAATCATTTTGTCCATAATTCCTCCAACAACCGTGCACACCCAAGCAGACTTATGCTGCAAAAAAGCGGCTGCACATACTATTTTTATGTAGTATGCACAACCGCTTTCATTTTATTCATCAAAAATAATTATTTCTTTTTGTTACCGGCTTTTTTCGCTTTGGCTTTCTTCTGAGCACTGCGGTTCATAAAGTACCAAATAGTACCTGCCAGACATACAGAAGAATAGCATCCGGAAATGATACCTGCCATCATCGGTACCGCAAACTGGCGGATGGAATCCACACCAAGAACGGCAAGACAAAGTACCATTACCAACGTTGTGATTGAAGTATTAAAGCTTCGGCTCAAGGTCTCTGTAATACTTGTGTTTACAATTTCTGCCAAGTCCGTGTTGCCCAGTTTCTTACGGTTTTCACGCACACGGTCGAATACTACGATCGTTGCGTTGATCGAGTAACCTACGATCGTCAGCATACAGGCGATAAATGTACTTCCGACAGTAATGGACGCACTTCCGATCGCATAAACCATAAGCACTACCATAACATCATGAAGAAGTGCGATAACGGAACTTGCACCAAATGCAAGATTCTTGAATCGGATCCAGATGTAGATCAACATACCTACCGCAGCGATAAGTACCGCTACGATCGCATCCATACGCATTTCGTTACTTACAGATGCAGAAATGGTCTCTACTTCAATGCTCTTATCACTCACGCCATATTTTTCTTCTACCGCAGCAATTACTTTTTTCTGCTGGTCTTCGGTAAAGGCCGGTGTACGAACAATCAATGTCTTTTCGCCGGATACATCCGAAAGTTCTGCTTCGGATACATTTGCCGCCGATTTCACAACATCGGTTACTTCATTTTTGAAGTCTGCGCTCGCATTACCGGAAGCATCAAATCCTTCACCCTTGTAATCTGTAAAGGTAATCGATGTGGAGGAACCACCTAAGAACTCAAGACTATAGTTAAGTGGCTGTCCCATTTTTACCATATTCATAACCAGTCCGCCGATGCACAAAAGAAGAAGGCAGCCGGAAATGATCGCATATTTCTTAATATTTCCAACAAAGTTGATCGGTTTTCTTGCTTTCTGTATTCCGTAGAACTTCACATCGTCAAAACCAAGTCCCACAAATGCATACAGGATCCATCTTGTTACGAAGATTGCCGTAAACATAGAAAGGATAATACCAATTGCCAGTGTCTGGGCAAATCCCATAACGGTACCGGATCCTTTGATATAAAGAACAACGGCAGCGATCAATGTCGTAACGTTACCATCGATGATCGCGGACAACGCTTTCTCAAATCCGATCTTGATTGCTGAACGAACCGTCTTTCCTGTCGCCAGTTCCTCTCGGATACGGGTAAAGATAATACAGTTCGCATCCACCGCCATACCGATTGCAAGAATAACTCCGGCGATACCCGGCAGGGTCAACGTAACATCCAGACCGTTAATGGCAAGCACGGATGCACCTACGTAGAATAACAACGCAAGGGAGGCTGCTACACCAGGGATCCAATACATAACGATCATGAAGATAATAACCAAGGCAAGACCGATCGCACCGGCGATCAAACTTGTCTTAAGTGCATCTCCACCAAGTTTTGCTCCTACGATATTGGAACGGATATTTTTCAGTTCCAGTGGAAGCGCACCGATACGAAGAGTAGATGCCATATCCTCTGCTTTTGAAAACTCATCAAAACTTCCGGAGATAACGGCTTCTCCACCGTCAATTGCCTCACGGATAACCGGAGAGGATACGATCTCGCCATCGTAAATGATCGAGAACTGCTCACCTACGTGATCGGTTGTTACTTTTTTAAATTTCTTTGTTCCCTTTGCATTAAATGAAAGTTTTACAACATTTTCTGACTGGCCTGTCGTGGAATCCTGCTGTGTTGCTGCTTCTGCAGTCTTTAACATGGAACCGTCGATGATGACATCTTTCTTGTCATAGGTCGCCGTCTTTCCATCTTCTCCAACCTTTACATTGTTGTAAAGAACAAATTCCAACGCTCCCGCTTTTCCAAGCTTGTCCAATACTGCCTGTGGATCATCAACATCCGGAACGTCAACCGTTACACGGTTATTTCCTTCCTGATAAACAGAAGCTTCTGTACTTTCGTTCTGTACACGCATCTGCATTTTATACACAGTATCTTTCATTTCCTGAGCAGTTGGATTTTCTTTTGTCGCTTCGTATGTAACGCTGACACCCCCTGCCAAGTCAAGTCCTAAGCGGATGTTTTTTGCACTACCCCGCTTTGCTCCTCCAATTCCCGTGTATGCCACAACACAAACTGCGGCAGTTACAAGGAGAATGACAAGAAGCTGTAAAACGCCCTTTAACTTAGTATTCATTGTGAAAATCTCCTTTTCTAAAAATGTACCAAAATATTATAGCATAAACAAATGCTTTCTTCAAGTAGATTTCTTTCGTTTTAACCGAAGTTCTTTAAAAAAACCGCTCATCAGCCGGCTGCATGGTTCTTCCAAAATCCCCCGCTCCACTTCTACCCGATGGTTAAACCCCGGCATATCCAGCAGATTCAAGACGGAACCGGCACATCCCGCCTTCGGATTCATGCTTCCGATCACCACTTTGGGGATTCTTGCCTGCACGATCGCTCCGGCACACATCGGGCAGGGTTCCAGCGTGACATACATCGTGCATTCCTCCAGCCGCCAGTCCCCGAGAACCCGGCTTGCCTTATCGATCACAATGATCTCCGCATGCGCCAGTGTGTTTTTCTTTTTATTTCGTTTATTATACCCTCTGGCGATAATTTTCCCCTCATGGACCAGCACACAGCCGATTGGCGTTTCTTCCATGGCATAAGCTTTCTTCGCCTGCCGGAGCGCTTCTTTCATGAATTTTTCGTCATCGCTCATTTTCTTTCTCATGCGCATTTCCTTTCTGCTAAACATTTCCAATTTACAGCAACAGCCGGGGCAGTGCATGTCTTTTGTCACACTCTGCTCCGGCCATGTATTTTTCATTCTTGCATTTTATTTCTTATGCCAATGCTGCGGTAATGATCGCCATGGAATATACTTCACTTGCATTGCATCCGCGGGAAAGATCATTGATCGGTGCATTCAGTCCAAGAAGGATTGGGCCGTAAGCATCAAAGTTACCCATACGCTGTGCAATTTTGTAACCGATATTTCCTGCGTTGATATCAGGGAAAATAAAGGTGTTTGCATGTCCAGCCACTTCGGACTGCGGACATTTTGTACGAGCTACACGAGGTGCTACTGCAGCATCAAATTGAAGTTCGCCTTCGATCGGAAGGTTTGGTGCTGCTTTCTTTGTCTTCTCTGCGGCATTACGCATCTTATCTACATCTTCGCCTTTGCCGGATCCCAATGTAGAATAGCTGAGAAATGCAACCTGAGGATCGATTCCGAAAATCTTTGCACATTCGGAAGCCTCTAACGCGATCTCAACCAATTCATCTTCGGTCGGTTTGATATTAATCGCGCAGTCTGCCATCGCAAGCACTTCATTTTCACCGGTTGCGGATGGACGAACCAGAATAAAGCAGGAAGATACGATGGAATTGTTTGGCTTTGTCTTGATGATCTGCAATGCCGGACGAACCGTATCTGCCGTAGAATATGTCGCTCCACCTAGCAATGCATCTGCTTTTCCCATCTTCACAAGCATCGTTCCGAAATAATTTGCCTGAGACAAAATTCCACGAGCCTGCTCCGGTGTCATTCCTTTATTTTTACGGATCTCACAAAGCATATCCACCATCTCATCAATCTCGTCATAATTCAATGGATCAATGATCTCTGCTCCACGGATATTAAAGCCGCTCTCTTCTGCTGCCTTTGTAATCTCTTCTTTATTACCAACTAATACAGGGGCAAGAAATGTACTTGCCAAAAGACGGGAAGATGCTTCCAGGATACGAGGATCGCTTCCCTCTGTAAAAACAATTTTTCTTGGGTGTTTTTTCAAAATGTCAATCAACTGACCAAAACCAAACATAGCAATATGCCTCCTAATATTTTTTCTCTACTTCTATCATAGCATTTTTTTTGCTAAATACAAGAGAAATTTTCATAAAAACATCAAGAAACTTTATCTTTTACAATGCTTTTTCGTATAAGGAAAGCACATCCTTTTTTGTTGTGCTTCGCGGATTGACAGCAATATTTCCGCTCTTCATGGCATCGTCAGCCATTGCATCAAATTTATCCGCTGTTACCCCCACTTCTCCAAGCGATCCCGGGATACCAAGCTGTTCATTTAATTCTGTCAGAAGATCTACCAGCATAAATGGTTCAAACTCCGCTTCGGAAGCAGGTGTCAGCGAAATATAATTGAATAATTTCAAATATTTACCGCGATCTGCCAACGCATTATATTCTACAATTGTAGGGAGTAAAATCGCATTTGCCACGCCATGCGGCACATCGAAATACGCACTAACCGGATGACTCATCGCATGCACATCCCCAAGTCTTGCCCAGGAAAATGCAATTCCAGCAAATAAGGATCCGGTGATCATTGCCTCTGCCGCCTCAATATCCGTACGGTCTGCAACATATCTCCTTATGTTTTTCCCGATTAATTCCAATGCCTTTTCTGCCATTGCATCAGAAAAAGGAGACGCATCTTTCGAAATATACGCTTCTAATGCATGAACCATCGCATCAATTCCACATGCAGCTGCGACGGAAACCGGTGCTGTTGTAAGAAGTTCCGGATCAAGAATTGCATAAGCCGGAATTAATTTGTAACTAAACACTGTTAATTTGTAGTTTCTGCTATGATCTGTAATTACAGAAAATGCAGTAACTTCAGATCCTGTTCCTGCAGTGGTTGGAATAGCAATCAACGGAATAATATCTCCCGGTACTCTGTCACCACCCTCATACTCGGTAATGCTTCCTCCGTAACGCGCTACAACGCCCACCGCTTTTGCAACATCCATCGGAGATCCGCCTCCCAAAGCAATGATAAAATCCGCTCCACTCTTGCAGAAAGCTGCCGCCGCCTTTTCTACCGTTTCAACCGACGGATTTCCTTCTGTTTCTGTATAAGCATCCACCTTAATACCGGCATTTTCCAAGGACTCGCTGCACGATGCTACAATCCCCATTTTATTCAAATGTGGACCGGATATGATAAATCCGTGCTTTCCGCCTAATTTTTCTGCGGCTTCCGACAATCTTGCCAAACTTCCTTTTCCAACAATAATTTCTTGTGGAACAGAAAATGAAAACTCTTTCATCTCAATCTCTCCTCTCATGCTGACATTCTTTTTAATACACGTTCGATTGCTTCATCAATAACCAGATCAAGTTCTTCATCATCTGCTTCCGGCATCAAAGTAGCTGCATCTTCATCCGAGATCAACTCAACCAGCATACCAAACGATTCTTTATATTTCCTCTTACATACAATATAGAACACTACACCAAGCAGTGACCATCCGCCAACCATAATCCATTCCTGCCATACAAGGCTTCCGCCGGATCCAGGTATACAGTACATCAATACCATAAATCCAGACATCAGAACCGCCATCACACCTACAAATTTATATGCCGGCACTTTATACGGTCTTGGCATATTCGGTTCTTTTTTCCTCAAAATAAGAAATGATATTGATACCATACAATAAGCGAGACAGCACCCAAAATTTCCTGCATCGCAGATCCAAACCATCATTTTTCGTCCTGCCAAAGGAGCAATCATCGTCAGAATACCGATTAAATACAATGAATTAATTGGTGTTTTATGTTTGGGATGAAGTTTAGCAAAAAACGGTGGAATCATGTAAGATTCCGCCATCGAGTACATTGCCCGGGAACCTCCGATCATAAAAGAGTTCCACGAAGTAATAATACCGCACATACCTCCGACAATGATAACTTTCGCCATTACCGAAGTCTTAAATGCTGCTGCCATCGCATCCGCTGTCACAAGACCGCTTCCACTTTCCGATGCTGCAATTGCACTTCCATCTAAAACATAACCGACCGCCAAAATCACCAATGCATAAAAGATAACTGCCAAAACCACAGATAGGATCATCATTTTTCCAATTTTTTTCAGCGGAACATTGATTTCCTCTGCTGCCTGCGGAATAACATCGAAACCGATAAAATAAAAGGGCGTAACCACCGCTACGGCAAGTATATTTTTTACCATAGACCCTCCGGTAGATCCAACAAACATCTGACCACTTAAATTATCCACACTTCCATTGATCACAGAGGCCACAATCAGTAAAATACCGGCGCCACCAATAATCACCGTAAGAACGGTCTGCAAAATAGCTGCTGTCTTTGCTCCCAAAATATTAATGAGCATGATCGCAAAAGCCAGAATTACCGCCACGGCAAGCCAGGACGCATAGATATCAAATCCTGCCACCGTATATAAGTATCCTTTTAGAAACCCCGGCCACAAATAGGTAAGAATCGTAGGGAAAGCACAAGATTCAAAGCATGCAACTCCTACATAACCAAGGATAATTCCCCAGGTACATATAAAAGATCCATTTGCTCCCATTGCCCGATGGCTGAATACGTGCTCACCACCGCACTGTGGCATTGCTGCCGTCAATTCTGCATAGGTAAGCCCCACAAAAAATATCATAACACCACCAATCGCAAAACCAATTGCAGCTCCCACTGCTCCACCGGCTTCAATCCATCCGCCGGAAGATACTACCCATCCCCAGCCAATCATTGCTCCAAAGGCAATAACCAGGATATCCCACGCACTAAACACTTTATCGAATTCTGATTTTTTCTGAGCCATAACATTTCATCTCCTTCCTATAATCCAAATACTTTCTTAGCCAAAATTTCAATATATTCCGCTGTTCCTTCAACACCAAGCAGACTACTGTCAATCAGAAGATTCCTGTTATGTCTGTCTCCCCTGTTGCTTCCCGTAAATGCCAGATGCCTTACATGATATCTTTTATCCTTTTCCAGAATCAATAGTTTTGCATCTTTTTCCGACAAATTATGGCTTTCGCAGACCGTCTTTACACGAATCTCATCCGGCGCATAAACAAAAACGCGCAAAATATTATCTTGTCCTTTTAATATGTAGTCCGCCGAACGTCCAATAAATACACACGACTCTTTTTCTGCTAATTTCCGGATAATTTGCTTTTGTACATGAATTGCACGCTGCGTCAAATCCGATAATTTTGAAAAGGACCCTCGTTCCTGGCCTTCTACACCTTTTCCTGCAATCGTCACTCCAGATTCAACTTTATCCATAATTTCCTGCGGTATACCTACCTCTTCTATAATAGCATCTACTGTTTCTCGATTATAAAAAGGGATTTTTAAATCTTCTGCAATCTTTTTTCCAATCGCATTTCCCTTTGCACCATATTCACATCCAATTGTTATTACAAAATGCTGCATTGTTCTCACTTCCTTTATTTCGATTTCCCCGTAAAAAAGACAAGGGGACACAACTTGCTTATTGCGACCCCTTTGTCTGCTTTCACCACTATTTTTCTAATGCTTTTACTGTTTCTTCCAATATCTCAACCGCTTTATCGCATTCCTCTTCTGATACAATAAGCGGGGGAACCATACGGATAATATGTGCACCAATGGCGGTAATCAAAAGTTTACGGTCTAGCGCACCGTGTTTTACATCAACTCCGCTGATTGTATCATCAAACTCAACGCCAACTAACAAGCCCTGATGTCTGACTTCTTTTACATGTGGAAGTTTCTCTAATTTAGCTGAGAAATAGTCTCCCATCTTCTTTGCATTCCCCGCAAGATCTCTATCAATCAATTCATTTACTTCTGCAAGCGCCGCCGCACAACTTACCGGATGTCCTCCAAATGTCGTTCCATGAGACCCCGGCGAAAATGCCTTCGCTACTTCCTCTGTTGCACAAATTGCACCGATTGGCATACCGCCACCAAGTCCTTTGGCCATTGACACAATATCCGGTTTAATTCCATAATTCATATAGGACATTACGGATCCTGTTCTGCACCATCCGGTCTGAACCTCATCAATCAAGAGAAGCATTCCCTTTTCATCGCAAAAGTCGCGAAGACCTTTCATAAATTCCATTGTTGCCGGATGCACACCGCCTTCCCCCTGTACCGGTTCGATCATAATAGCAATGGTATTTTCCGTACATGCATTTTTAAATGCTTCGAGATCATTATATGGTGCATAAGAAAATCCATATGTCATCGGTCCAAAGCCTACCTGACATCCATTTCCCGGCTGTCCTGTTGCTGACATGGCACCAAATGTTCTTCCATGAAATCCCATTTTCGCAGTTACAATGTGGTACTTATTCGGACCATATTTTTCAATTCCATATTTACGAGCCATCTTAATCATTGCTTCATTTGCTTCTGTACCGGAATTCTGATAAAAAATCTTATCCATACCGATTGTCTCACAAACCTTTTCAGCAAGCAATGCCTGTGGAATCGTATAAGGATAATTAAATGTATGCATAATGTCGTCCACTTGATCTTTCACTGCAGCCACTACTTTGGGGTTACGGCTTCCCGCATTATTAACAGCGATTCCTGCATAAAAATCAAGATACGGCGTTCCTTTTTCATCATATAAATACATACCCTCTGCCGTTTCCGCCAGGAAATCAAATCTTTCATATGTCTCAATCATATACTTATTTACTTTGTCTTTAATGTCCTGTACTGTCAGTCCTGTGTCTTTTAATTTCATGACCTATTCCTCCTTAAAAGCACAAAAGCGCCAATGGTTTCTTCTGAACCATTGACGCCTTTGTCAATCCTGTTTTGTTTTTGATAAGTACAATATATCACACGCATTCGCGGATGTCAAGCATTTTTTCGTTCTTTTTTTAATTATTTGTCCATTATATTGAACAAGCCATAATTTTAATCTCATCTTTCCGGTTAATAAACAACAAAAAATGAAATAAAACTGATTGTGCTAGTGCCTTCATTGGTATACACATGTGGCTGGTCAGATTCAAAGCGGAAAAACTGCTCCTTTTCGACAGTATATACTTCCTGCTCCAGATGAATCGTTAATCTTCCTTTGAGCATCGTAATATATTCTTTGGTGCGTTCGCCATGAGAACCACTTTCGTACACACCCCCCGGCTCAATATCGATACGATAAATCTCTACCATCCGATTATCTGCAATAGGAAAACAAGTCCACACTTTGTATTGGCCCGGCACCTTTTTGGTCGGTTCCAGATTTTCCACATCCACCAGATACACATCACCTTGCGGCACCTGTGTTAAGTCCTGTAAATCCACGCGAAGACCACTCATAATCTTGCCAAGGACTCCAATGGATGGATTGGCATCGCCTTTTTCAATCGTTGCCAGCATACTCTTGCTGACCCCCGTCTGTTCTGCCACCACATCCAAACTCATTGCTTTTGCCTTGCGGATTCGTTTCAAGTTAATCGCAATATTATGTGATAAATAATCCACTTATCTTTTCCTCCATTTTTCTATATCAATCCAATTCTACCGCGCCGGTATACAATTGGTAATATCTTCCTTTCTCAGCAAGGAGCTGCTCATGCGTTCCACGTTCAATGATCTCTCCCTGCTCAAGAACCATGATACAATCCGCATTGCGCACGGTAGAAAGACGGTGCGCGATAACAAATGTCGTACGGTTCTTCATCAAGCGCTCCATACCGTGGTCAATGTGCATCTCCGTTCTCGTATCGACTGAACTTGTCGCCTCATCGAGTACAAGGATTGGTGCTTTTGATACGGCTGCCCTGGCAATATTTAACAACTGTCGCTGTCCCTGACTCAGATTGATACCATCGCCTTCCAGCATCGTATCGTACCCATTTTCGAGACGCATGATAAACGAATGTGCACTGGCGGTCTTTGCTGCCTGCTCCACTTCCTCATCCGTCGCATCCGGGCGTCCATAGCGGATATTTTCACGGACCGTTCCGGTAAACAGGTGTGTATCCTGCAATACCATGGCGATATGGCTTCGCAGACTCTTTCTTACATAGTCTTTAATATCTCTGCCATCGATCGTGATCTTTCCTTCCTGAATGTCATAAAAACGGTTCAAAAGGTTGGTAATCGTCGTTTTTCCGGCGCCGGTCGAACCGACAAATGCCACTTTCTGGCCGGCATGCGCATACAAATTGATGTGCTTCAAGATTACTTTATCCGGATTGTAACCAAAGGAAACATCTTCCATAATTACTTCACCTTTGACATTGGCCATCTCTACCGCATCCGGTTTATCTGCCTCTTCCGGCTCTTCATCCATGACTTTGAAGACACGCTCCGCACCGGCAAGCGCGGAAAAGATCGTATTGATCTGCATAGAGATCTCGTTGATCGGACGGCTGAACTGTCGGGAGTAGTTTACAAATACTGTCAATCCGCCAAGACTGAGCCGTCCGGCAAGACAAAACAAACCACCGACACACGCTGTGATACCGTAACTGACCTGTCCGATATTTCCCATGACCGGTCCCATGATACCGCCAAAGAACTGCGCTTTGACCTGTTTCTTACGAAGATCATTGTTCAGATCCGTAAATTCTTCCACCGCTTTTTCCTCGTGACAGAATACCTTTACTACTTTCTGTCCGGTTACTGTCTCTTCGATGTAACCATTTAATTTACCAAGCGCCGACTGCTGCTGGCGATAATATTTGGAACTGCGCTTTGCGATCGAACCACCGGCTTTCAGCATAAGCGGCACAAGCAGGATCGTAAGAAGGGCAAGCCATACGTTCATATAAAGCATAATACTTACCGTACCCACGATACTGATAAATCCCTGAATCAACTGAATCACCGTATTGTTGAGCATTTCACCGACGACATCGACATCGTTTGTAAAACGGCTCATGATATCTCCGGTCGCATTGGTGTCAAAATAGCGTACCGGCAAAGTCTGGATATGATCAAACAAGTCTTTACGAAGTGTCTTTAACGCACGCTGCGAAACGCCGATCATGATTCGCTGCTGTAAATACATGGAAATGACACCGATTCCATAAATCGCAAGCATCAAAAAGATGCCAAGTCCTAATGTTTTCAATCCTTCATTGATAATGACACCGGCATCGCCGGCTGCTTTGGATGCCTTATCGTATGTTTCTGTAATTCCGTTGATGATCGGCGACAGCATATAGGATCCTGCCAATGTCGATAAACTGGAAATCACTACACACACCAGTGCAATGATCACGTGTTTCTTATCTTTTCCAAGATAACCGAGAAGGCGTTTTATCGTCTGTTTGGTTTCTTTCGGCTTGCCGCCCATCGCTCTGGCGTGTCTGCCTCCCGGACCATGTCCCGGTCCTCCCATTGGTGGGCCTCCGGCTGGCTTATTTGGCTTTCCGCTCATGCTGACACCTCCTCATTCTTGTCTTTCTGCGAATAATAAATTTCCTGATAAGCTTCACAGGACTTCATCAATTCCTCATGCGTTCCCTGTCCGACGATCTCGCCCTCATCCATTACAAGGATGCGGTCTGCGTGTTCTACGGATGAGATTCGCTGTGCAATGATCAGCTTCGTCGCGTCTTTCAAAGACGTGGAGAAACTCTTTCTTATCTCTGCTTCTGTCGCGGTATCTACGGCACTTGTACTATCGTCTAAGATCAAGATTTTCGGCTTTTTCAAAAGAGCTCTTGCGATACAGAGACGCTGTTTTTGTCCACCGGACACATTGACACCGCCCTGTCCCAGTTCCATGTCATATCCATCGGAAAAACTGCGGACAAAGCCGTCTGCCTGTGCATAACGTGCCATCTCGTAAACTTCTTCGTCCGTCGCATTTTCGTCTCCCCAGCGGAGATTTTCCATAATGCTTCCGGAGAACAATGTATTTTTCTGAAGCACCATTGCCACGCCGTTTCGCAGATGTTCCAGCGAATAATCTTTGACATTGATGCCATCCACGAGCACTTCTCCCTCGTCGACATCGTACAGACGTGGGATCAGCTGCACGAGCGAACTCTTTCCGGACCCTGTCGAACCGATGATTCCAACCACTTCGCCAGGATTGGCTTTGAAGGAAATGTGTTTCAATACATTGTTATGATTCTTCTTATAATAGCGGAATCCGACATTGCGGAATTCAATCGCGCCGTTTTCCACTTCTTTGTCTTTGCATTTTGCTTCGTTGTCATTGAGGTCGATTTCTGTCATAAGAACCTCTTTGATACGCTTTGAAGAAGCCAATGCACGGGATCCCTGAATCATGATCATTCCAACCATCATCAGCGACATAAGAATCTGTACGATATACGTCGTAAATGCGGTCAAGTCACCGACCGGCATATCGCCGACGATGATCTGGCGTCCACCAAACCATACGACCGCCATCGTCGTAATGTTCATCGCAAGAGTCATGATCGGCATCGTCAAAATAACGATCTTCATCGCCGACAAACTCTTTTCTTTCAGGTCTTCATTGGCTTTGTTAAAAGTTTCTTTTTCAAACTCGTCACGCACAAAAGATTTTACCACGCGTGTGTTTGTGATATTTTCCTGAATTCTCGAGTTCAGGCTGTCGATTTTGGTCTGCATGATGTTAAATCTCGGAAATGCTTTCCCGATTACGATAACCAGCGATACGATCAAAATCGGGATTACCACTCCGAGAATGATTGCCAGTCTCGCATTCATCATGATCGCCATGATCAATCCACCGATCAGCATCCCCGGTGCTCGAAGGAGCATTCGAAGTGCCATTGAAATAACATTCTGCAAGTTCGTAATATCGTTGGTCAATCTCGTTACCAGCGAACCGGTTGAGAATTTTTCGATATTCGCGAAGGAAAACTGCTGCACTTTCGCAAAAATATCTTTTCTCAGATCACCGGCGAAATTTACCGATGCCTTAACAGCAAAATAGGCACCAAGCACACCGCCGCCCATCATACACAATGCAAGAAGCACCATAATGATGCCGTGTGTTATGATATAACCACTTCCGGCGCCTCCCTTAATACCCTCATTGATGATCAATGACATCATCTTCGGAAGAAGCACTTCTCCAATCACTTCCACGATCATAAAAATCGGCCCTAAAATAAATGCTGACAGATAGGGAGTGACATATTTTTTATAAATACCCATGGTCTGTTCTCCTTTTACTCTATATTCTTCGCATTACGGTACATCTGCCCCAATAAGCTTTGAAGCACCTCCAGCTGCTCTTTGTCAAATCCTTCCAGAAGTTTTGCATCCATCTGATGAAAGATTTCTTTGCTCTCTTCAACGACGCCGCGTCCCTTTTCCGTCAATTCGACAAATCGCACGCGGGAATCCTGTTCCTGCTGAGTTTTCTGAATGTATCCGCCTTTTTCCAGTTTTTTCAATGAAACTGCCACCGTCGCCGCCGACACTTCCAGTATATTCGCCAGTTCAACCTGTGATGTAACCGGACAATCCGATAACGTCATCAGCATTCTGTGCTGTGCCCTGTGAAGCCCGGTTCCGTCCAACAGTTTTTCAATCTTGCGCCGGTGGATCTGATTGATAAACATAATCAGCTTCACCGGATTCGCTTCCCGGATCACCGTCTCCGCATCCATGCGCATATGGCATCTTCCTCTTGGTTCCACACATAAGCCTCCCTTCGTTTTTCATTAACTTGTGTTCTTGTGATTTTAGTTAGTATTTAAATAATTTATATGCTAATCATTAGCATATTAATGATATTATACTCTTTTGAATCCTTCTGTCAACAGAAATATTTGAATTTATGATTATTTTAGAATTCTTCTCTCATTCCTTATCTTGTTTTAAAGTCAGCTTAATTAGAAAAAGGAGCTTTTTTTCTCTTTCCGTGGAATTTCGGACACCGACGGTGCGCAGAGGGCATCCTATGCCCTCCCGCACCGCTGCGTGTGTCCGCTAAGTGCAAACGGTCCCGCGGGGAAGAAAGAAAAAAGCTCCTTTTCTATCTAAACTCCTTTAAAACACCTCTTTAATACTATCATAATGAAGGAACACGCCTTCTTTTGCAAATGCTTCGATCTCTTCTTTGGTCGCAAGCATAAACCCATCCGTCTCGGCTTCCTGTGGGTGTACATCCTCTTCGGAAAATTCTCCGATAAATTTATATACATCCACAAAATAATTATCGCCTTCCCCCGGATTTTCACGATGATAGGTAAACTGGTATCCACCACCCCAGTTCGACACATCTAATCCTGTCTCTTCTTTCACTTCACGGAGAACTGCCTCTTTGGACTCCTCTCCTGCCATCGCAGCCCCGCCGGACACTTCCCACCAGCCGGGTGCCCAGTTTTTCGTCATAACACGTTTGGTGATCAAAAATCTTCCATCTTTATGTGCTACGACACCAAGCACCGTCAAATGATACTCATCGTCCTTTAAGCACCAGTCATTGCGCTTCATCTGTCTGCCGGTGCGCTGTTTATTTTTGTCATAAATGTCCCAATATTCCACTTTATCCATTGTCTCTTTTCCTCCATCCTCGTCATTATGTTCCAGCAATGATTATATCGCAACTTTTTCTTTCATGCAATTACTTTTTTCTCCTTGATTCCTGCCGTATTTTGATTTATTATAGTAATATAAATTGTAACTATTCAGGACCGCTATGCAAAAACAATGGATTGTGCAGCAGATGTAATAGAACAGCTGTCCACGATGCAGGTATCGTCGGACTTGGAGAACATTATAAAAAACAGCATATCAATCAGACAATGTGCTGCATTACCTTTGATTAAACATATTTATACATCAGAATGGAGGACATTATGAAGCCATTATTTAAAAAGAAAACAAAAGAAACTTCGGTTGAAAAAGCATCTACTACCATTGTAGAACAGACCCCGGTATCCGATAATACCGAAGCAATTCTTCTTACCATTGACCATTTGAAATCAACAAATGAAGAACTCGTAACTCAGGATCTGGAAACCTCTAAGGGCATTCAGGAAATCGAGGCAAGTATTCAGACACTTTCCGATGAAAATGAGGAGCTTTTGAGCCAGTGCCAGGCAATGAATACTTCCTTTGAGGGCATTGTTACCGCGAGTGATGAATTTGCTACTGTACAATCCGAAATTCAGGAATCTGTAAGCACTGCTCAGAATCGGGTAGAAGTTCTGAAAGAAAGTTCCAATACCGTTACCGAGCGTTTTGACGAAATGAATCAGACTTTCGAAAAACTGTTGGAATCTGTTTCCGAGATCCGCAAATCTACTGATGGTATCACCGCGATCGCGAATCAGACAAATCTGCTGGCATTGAACGCTTCCATCGAAGCCGCACGTGCCGGAGAACAGGGACGCGGATTTGCCGTTGTCGCCAATGAAGTACGTGAACTTGCCGACCAGATCAAGATTTTGATCAATGATGTGCAGAACAGCATTGCCGATGTGGAAAAGAGCACTTCCAATCTGAACCAGTCTCTGGAGGATTCCAAGCAGGCGCTTCACAGCAGCATCGAAAATGTCGACAGTACACACAGCATCTTTAATGGCATTAGTGCGAAAGTAACCGGTATCGAGGACGTACACAATGCCATCGACTCCGCTGTCTCTGAAAGCAAGCAGGGTGTCAATGAAATGTTGAATCACATCAATAACAGCCATACCAGTTATTCCCACGTCAGCAATCGTATTTCTGCGATCAATAAGTCTGACACAAAAAAGGGAACTTTGTTTGAGGACCTTGCTAACATGGTCGATCAGCTGCCTCATTTGATCAAAGACAAATAAAGATTTTTTAAAAAGTGTGGTCACACAAAAATGACCACACTTTTTTTATTGCGCATAACTGGCAAGCATTTCCCCGCATGCCACAATCACTTTTTCTCTCACTTCTTCCGGCTCGATCACTGTCACGCCGGTTCCTATCGCCATCAGCCATCCGATAAACTGCTGACTGACCGCCACTGTCACATTGACTTGAAAATACTCGTCATCCAATGGAATCAGCGGAACATTTTTCCCGAAACGATCAATCATAACCCCCACAAGAGAATTGCGGCATTTTAATTTTACCGCCGTCTCCGTTCCGTCATACATGCCAAATACTTTTTTCGAATAGGTTCCGGCATCGACTTTTTCAAAGGTTTCCTCGCCTTCACGCTCATGATCGCACATTTGGATGTCAAGCATTTTGTCCACACGAAAATGTTTGATATACCTCGCCTTGTGGTCAAATCCGATCAAATAATAATTTTCGTCATCCCACATGAGCTGCCACGGCGAAATTTCATACCGTTCACCCTCGTGCTTCAGTTCCATCTGTTTTTTTACATTCCATTGATAATACTGAAACGTGATCGAATGATTTCTTTCTATCGCATGATGAATCTTATCCACATTATAATAGATGCTCTCATTCATCGTTTTCACACGCCCCTGCACATACACCTGACGCTGCAGATCCTGTGCCTGATACTTGCTGGCAAAACTTTCCAGTTTCTTGATCAGTTCCCGGGATTTCTTTTCCGTGATAAATTTCGACGACTGAACCGCATCTACCAAAAGCTTCAATTCCGCAATTTCAAATAAACGGGAGGCGACATGATAGTACGTCGCTCTCCCGTTATTGTAAGAGAGAACATCCAGGCCATACCGCTGCAATTCTTCGATATCCCGATAGATACTTTTCCGCTCTGCCGAAACATCATAGCTTTCCAGCGATGAAATAATCTCATTCATCGTAATCCCATGATTTTCGTCCGTCTTTTCCAATAGAATATCCATGAGATATAGCAGTTTTAGTTTTTGATTTACTCCTTTGGCCATAGATCCGCTCCCTGATTATTTTGCTTTAACAGTAACTGTCTTACTTGTATTTCCTGCAGCATCTTTTACATACACTTTAATCCTTGTGCCCTTTTTCACTTTCTTTACTTTAATCGTAAATTTTCCTTTGGCACTTACGGTTGCTTTGTATGTTTTCTTTCCGATTTTTGCAAATACTTTTGCTTTTTTCACTGCCTTTCCCGTAATCTTTTTCGCATTCTTCTTCACACGTTTTACCTTTGGAGATGCGATGCGGCGATTTGCCACTTTCACGGTTGCTGCATTCTGGCATTTTACGCCAAAAGAACTTGTCACCTCTGCCGTGATAACCGTATTCACTTTCAACATTTTTACAGCGACACTCCACGCTCCGTCAGTACCAGCCACCGTCGTGTAAGAAGCATTTCCCGCCTTCACCGTAATGACTCCTTCCGGCACTGTCGTTCCGGAAATTTTATTCGTTCCCGATACATACTCACGGATCACAGGCGCTGCCGGTGTGTCAAACTCCGGTACAGCGACCGGAAGACCATATACATGTCCATAGGTATCTGTCATACGGATCGTATAATATCCATCGTTTCCAGGCTGCGTAATGTCATAAGTTCCGCCATTTTTAATCTCATCACTGCCATCCCAGAGAATTCCGGTAAGTTCCCATCCGGAAGTTCCTTTATTTCCGGATTTGATCTTAATCGTCTTGGCATCTAGTCCGGAAACCTGAAGTGTCACTTTTCTTGCGGCTTTATCAATCGTTTTGCTAACGGAGATAAACTGTGTATCTTTCGGCAGATATCCAAAGGATACCGCATAGGTACTATCCACACTACGTTTCTCGCTATTTACAATATCTTCTAATTTTGCATAGTAAGTACCTGCAGACAATTCTTTAAATGCATCCTCGGAAGAGCCGTCTGTCGTCATGTTGGTCAACGGTTTCATGCAGGCAGCATCGGAGCAAAGCTGGAACTTCACCTGATTGTTATCATAATCTGTGGTAATTCCCTCATCTCCTTTAAATACACCGGTAAGATTGATACGGTAATAGCCATCCTGTGGCAGCACGATCTTGTAAACATCCTCTTTCTTTGTCAGTTCAGCTCCCGTCTTTGCCTTAAAACTTCCCGTTATCATACCGGTATTCGCATCTACCGCTTTCGTGTCCAGATCCGAATACTTGGAAAGTACGATTGCCGTCGTCGTTCCATTCTCTGCTGCCTGTGCCGGTGCAAAACTAAACAATCCCAGGCAGAAACTAAGAGCACATGCTCCTAATACTTTTTTCATGATTTCTTTTTTCATCATTGCCTCCTAAGTGAAATATTTTTTATACTTTCATTATACTATATTTAGACAATGATTACAACACAATTATTCGCGATTTTTCAGTACTTCTGCCGGAATCATTTTCTTCAGTCTGCCTACCAGAACACGGTTGATGGCAAAATAGCAGACAAAGATGAGAACGACAAGCGCCACATACAGCCATGGTTCAAATGACAGCTCCAGTGCAGTAGAAATATTGCTTACCATATATCTCGGATACAAGAAATCCATAATGGCTTTCGTAAGCGGGATGTGGATCACGATTCCTGCCAAAATGATATAAAAGTTTCCATTCAGGTACAATTTTCGTACTTCCTTATCGCGGAATCCAAATACTTTCATCAGCGAAATGCTGTATGCGGAGCGGTCAATCATGACTTTCATCATCAGATACATAACGATGATAAAGATTAACGTTGACACGACATTGATCGTGATGATCATGCTCTGCATCTGATTTACAAAAATGCTCGCTGATTTTTCGATATCCTGTTTCGTCGTTGTCGCATACAGCCGGCCTGCCGGGATATCCAGTGCTTCATCGGAAAACAGTACATTATAAAAGTCATCCGACTCGCCAAACAGATCTCTCGCACTTTCGAGATCCATAAAGACATAAAATGCCGGCGCGTACTCGCAGATTCCTGTTACCTCAAAGGCATATTTATTACCCTCTTCTTCGTCGTTGAGCACGAAGGTATCGCCCTCTTTCAAGTCATACTTCTGCGCCATCGCGGACGAGACAACAACCGTCCCTTTTCCCTTCGTAAGTGTCAGGTCAAAATACGGATTTCCTTCCTCAATTCCGAGCACCGTCACATCCCAGTTATACCCATAAATTTCCTTTTTCAACGTCTTCGCATACGCCGGACTTGCCTTTTCCGGTACTTCTTTTTCCGGGTATTTGAGGGTATACATATATTCGTATTTGGTGTCTGCAATGTTGCTGTCACGCACATGTACACACAGTTCATAACAGTTCAAGCTGATCATCATGCACAAAAGCGCGATAAACATTCCAAAAAACACCGTAATTCCTGCTCTTGCCTCACGCACCATCTGGCGGATACGGAACATTTTTTCAAACTTCATCTCGTGCAGACGCAGTTTGCTCATATGCTGTTTTTTCGTCTCATTGCGCATGAGCGACAATGCCGTATGCGACAATTTTTTCCGGATTACGATCGTATTGACAATGGTTGACACGATTGGTGGCATGATGATTCCGTAAACGATCAAATACGGCGGCACGATCACATCCAGCGGCGGCACCGAATAATAGGTAATGCAGTCCTGCATCTGGTTTGGAATTCCCAGAAAACTGATTCCTGCCAAAAATCCAAGGATTCCCGCCACCGTCGTAATAATGACCGGCAATGACAAATAATGAAACATCAGATCTCTTCTCCGCACGCCGAGCGCATACAGCGTTCCTATGATTGAACTTTCCTTTTCAATATTATGAACGACAAATACAGAGATGACATAGGCCAGCAAAATGAGGATGATCACTCCAAATATCATTCCGGCAGAAATATTGATCTGCTGGTCATCCACCGATGCAAGTGTCCTTATGTTCTCGTCACATTTTACAAAACTTTCCATATTCGTAAGACGGGTGTCGATCTCATCGAGGTAGTCGTCGGTTCCCTCTTTCAGATCACTCACGCCATCTTTCAATTCCTCAGCTCCGTCTTTGGCTTCCTGCACCCCGTCGGTATACTCTTCTACACTATCTTTATACGTCTTCAACGCCTTCAATTCATCCAGCGCATCGGACAACGTAAGCGCCATCACCCCATCTTTATCGTCTACAATTTTCTGAATCTCGCTCTCAAAATTGTCTTCTGTCAATGTGACATCAAAACCATTTTCCTGCAATGACTTCTGCACCTGTTCAAGCGCATTGTAAAAAATCGTCTTTGGTGCCATATTGAGATCGTTTTTATAACGATTCAGCTTACGAAGTCCCTGATACAGCTCCTCGGCCCCTTTTTTGAGATCTTTGACTCCACTTTGCATGTCATCAAGCTGTCCCACCGTGCGGTCCCAGTATTCCTGAAAATAGTCATCCTGAACTGCCTCTTCATCGATCTTAAAGGTCTTTAACAGGTCACGCACTTTTTCGTCCGTCATACCCTTTTTCAGGCGGTAGGCATACAGATATTCTTCCGACTGGGCCGCCTTTCCTGCCTTCTTTATATCATCATACGCTTCTTTTGTCACAAACACGGTTCCAAAATTTTTACTGTCCACGATCGTATCCGACAGATTTTTATAAGGAGCATCGTAATCCGGCGAAGAACCGATTCCGACTACGGTAAAACTCTGGTCTCCCAACTGAATCTCGTCCCCGAGGGATACCTCATTTTTTGCAGCATAGCGTTTTTCAAGTACCAGTTCATCCGCGTTTTCTGCCTTTTTTCCTTCACTGACAACCACTTTATTGATAGACTCGCGGTCTTTAAACACACGCAATGTCGTACCTCCTACCGTATAATCCAGATAAAACATCTTTTCCAGCTGCACATTATTATTCCGGATCTTTTCCATATCTTTTTGGGACAATGGGGCAAAACAGGTAAACTGCCCGTCTTCCATCTGATTTTCCTCTGCGCTTTCTTCCACTCCGCGCACGATCGTCTCGCCCGCTCCCACAAGGGAAATGATAAGATACATACAAAGAATGATCAGACATCCCAGCGCCGCATAACGGAACGTATTTTTCTTCAGATCGCGAAGCACCCTTTTTCTCAATATCTTCTGCATTATAAATCCTCCAAATCCTTTGCCGGTACTCTGATTTCATTTTCATATTCTTTGCGGACTTCTCCGTCTTTTAGATAGATCACGCGGTGAACCATATCTTTGATGCTGTTATTGTGTGTAACGATCAGCATCGTGGTCCCATATCTTGCATTAATTTCTTCCAGCAATACGAGGATATCTCTTGATGTCTTCGAATCCAGTGCTCCCGTCGGCTCATCGCAAAGAAGCAGTTTCGGATTTTTCACAAGCGCTCTCGCGATCGCACATCTCTGCTGCTGTCCTCCGGACAATTGAAATGGAAATTTATTCTGATGTTCCGTAAGCCCGAGAGCATCGATCAATTCATCGACCGAAAGCGGATTCTTTGTCAAATACTCACAGACCTGTATATTTTCGCGAATCGTAAGGTTCGGCACGAGATTGTAAAACTGGAAAATAAATCCCAGATTGGCTCTGCGGTACTCTAACAGTCCTTCATTTTTCATGCCGCCAAGTTCGATCCCATCCACACAGATGGAACCGGAATTCATCGTATCCAGTCCTCCGATGCAGTTTAAAAGGGTCGATTTTCCGGAACCGGAAGTTCCCTGAATGACACACATTTCTCCTTGTTCTACACCTGTCGTAACACCTTTTAATACCTCCACATAACTTCCCTCTTCGCCATAACTTTTTTTCACATTTTCTAATTGCAGATACATAATTTCCTCCATTTCATCACATAACACCGTTATGTTTATCTCATTTTTTTAGGCTTTATTCTTATCAATAAAGCCTACTTTTCTGACAGATCTACACCAAAAAGTGCAAACCATCCGGTTACCAGATAGGTCATCGCCTGCCTGCCAAAGGCCAATGCCTGTTCTTCTGTCTCAATATGCTTTAACATATACAAAAACATATCGATCTGATTGTGTGACATCCAATGAACCAGTTTTTCTTCCAGCATCGGAATACCGAGTTCCTGACACGTCGCTCGGGCGAGGTGCAGATTGTGTGCATCCATCTCATCGATGATCCGGTCTACTGCATTTTCCAGTGAAGACCCCTGCGCACCATTTACGAGCAAAAGCATCTCATCACGATTCTGATACATCTCATGCACGAGCACCTCCACCAGAATCCTCTCGCTTTCCATGTCATGGTTGCTGGAAAGGATTTCCTCTTTCGCCTCATTTTCTTCGAACTGCTGATGTTCTTTTATCAGTTCCATAATCCGCATCAGGCTGTCCGAAACGAGACTGCAGAACAGATCATCTTTGTCCTGAAAGAAAAAATACAACGCACCCGTCGTAACTCCGGCCTCTTTGCAGATAGAACGCAAAGAAGCTTTGGAATATCCTTTTTCCATAAATTCTTTTTTCGCACACTGCAGTAACAGCTGCCTGGTTTCTCCACTTTTCACTTCTTTTGCCAATTCCATCCCTGCTTTCTTTTTGTTTCACATAACACTGTTATGTTACCATGAGAACCCCTTTTTGTCAAGAGTACTTCCCTATTTTATTATTCCATTTCTCATCGTTACTCCGCCGTGCCTGCCGTCATTTCCGCCGACACGGTATCCGGTGCTCCCACCGGTGCCTCTGCAGAATCTGCCACTTCATTCGGATCCTGCGTCTCTTTGTCCTCTTCGTCCTCCCAGAGGGAATCGTATTCTTCGCGTTTATCCTTTTGCACCATAGCGCCAATACTTTTTGCTACCTGATACAAACCACTGTCAAATTTCAACAGTTTCATCTCATCCGCCTGCGGGACTTTTGCTCCTTTCATAAGCCGTCTCGCCACTTCGAGAATCTTCATCTGTTCCTCCGCAGCTTCTTTCATGGAATCGGTCTGCTGCTCCGTCGATACGAGCATCTCGACATTGGTCCACTTATCCATCAGTTTTTCCATGTAATCCCGGTATTCATTCTGCTTTTGCTCAATTGCATTTAACGACAATTCCAACGAAACTGCCTCATTTTCATAAACTACTTTTCCGTTTGGTGTTTCTTTGATCTTCTCTTCCAGTTCTTTCTGCTTTTGTCTCAATTCAGAAGCCGTTTTGCTGTAAGATTTGATCTGACTTTGATAAATTCCTCTCGCTTCCTTGATCTGCATACAATCCCCCTCTTTCTATCATTATATATCGTCACAACAGCCTTGGAAGATAACGATTATTTCCATATAAATAGACCGATAATACAGAGTAATTCCAGCACAAATATAACCGGAACGCCGATATAAAATTTCGGTTTGTGTGTCTTATGATGAAACCAATGCATTCCTATAAAAGCACCAAACACACCGAAAACAGCGGACAGCATCAATGTCGACTCCGGTATTCTCCATCTGTGATGCACCGCTTTCCACTTGTCAATCCCATATAAAATACAGACCAAAACATTGATTAATAGGTAAATCAATAAGCCTTTTTCCAGCATTTTACAAATCTCCTTTTTCTCGCGTAACGCATTTTCGTCGAACGGGCACGCCCATTCTGCGCACATTCTTTTGCCGAAGGGCGTATGACATCCTTGGAATACTCACTGTAAATTCCCGCTTTGTAACCTTCTTTTAACGCCTTTTTCACCAGTCTGTCCTCGCCCGAATGGAACGTAAGAATCGCAACACGTCCTCCCGGCTTAAGCGCATCCGGCAGTTTTTCCATAAATTCATACAACACTTCAAACTCGTGGTTTACGTCGATGCGAAGTGCCTGAAAGGTACGCTGGCATGTCTTTTTTATCGTGTCTTTTTTCTCTTTCTCCGGCAGAAAATCCAACGTCTTTTCGATAATCTCCCGCAATTTTGTCGTTGTATCGATGGCGTGCCCTCTCCGGATCTCATCTGTGATGGCTTTGGCAATCTCTTCACAATACGGTTCATCCGAATTTTCATACAGCATTCCCGCCAGTTCATCTTTGCCAATATTTGCTAATCGTTCTGCCGCACTGATTCCCTCTTTCTGATTCAACCGCAGATCAAGCGGACCATCCACTTTAAAGGAAAATCCTCGCTTTGGATTGTCAATCTGCATCGAGGAAACACCGAGGTCGGCAAGGATAAAATCAAATCCCCCGACTTCTTTCGCAATCTCATCAATGGTGCAAAAATTCTGCAGACGGATCGATAAGATATCCTCCCCATACCCCAGTGCCTTCAAACGTTCTTTGGTCTTTGCGGATTCCTCCGGGTCTACATCTGTAGCATAAATATGTCCCTGTCCGTTCAGGCAGCCGAGCATCGCTTTCGTATGGCCTCCATAGCCAAGCGTCGCATCGAAACCAATCTCCCCCGGCTGAATTTTCAAATAGTCAAGAATCTCTTCCACCATGATGGAAATGTGCATTCCCGCCGGCGTATTTCCTTTGCGGATAACATGGGCGATCGTATCCTGATATTTTTCCGGCTGTAATTCTTTATATTTTTCTTCAAATTTCTTTGGATATTTTCCCGAATAACGTACTCTTCGTTTATGTGGTTTTTGTTGTTCTTCCATTTTCTTTCCCCTTGCTAACAATAGTTACTCTTAGCATATCACAGTTTTCCGCTCCCCACAACAAAAAAATCACCCTCTGATCCAAATACAGAGAGTGATTATCTTCTTATTTATATCGTTTACTGCTCACTGTTTTTCTTGCTGTTGACATAACTCTTCATCGAATTGATGACAATCGTAAGTCCCAGAACGATAAGTAACACAGCAATGATGAGCTGCAATCCATTGGCAATAAATACCTCGCCCCAGGTTGTGGCACCTGCCGGGATTGTCGTGGAAGCTGCCTCTCCGATGGCTTTTACCATAGCGATCAATCTCTGTACCAAGGCGGTAAATGTTACACAGAGCATGATGATCAACGGTGGGAAGAGCATCTTGTTGCTTCGTCCCGTCACTTTCGTAAATACGCAGAGTGTCAAAAGAACCAACGCACTTAACAACTGGTTTGCGGAACCAAACAATGGCCAGATGTTTGCATATCCGATTTTTGTAAGTACAAATCCACATACCAACGTAACGATCGTAGCAAAGTATGTATTGCAAAATAATTTTCTCCAAGGAGCGGCATGTTCCATATCATCGACGCTGAAGAGTTCCTGAAAACTCATTCGTCCGATACGTGCTACAGCATCAAGACTGGTAAGTGCAAGTGCCGATACACACATTGTCATAAATACGGTTGCTACATATACCGGAACGCCAAACATTTCGAAGAATCCGGCTACACCCTGACTGAAGATCTGGAATGGGGTTCCAACGGCCGGTGTTCCATCTGCACTTGCTGCAGCACCAGCGACACAAAGTGCCAGTACCGCAAGCAGACTCTCAAGCACCATCGCACCATATCCGACTTTCAGCATATCTTTTTCATTTTCCACAGTTTTTGACGATGTTCCGGACGAAACCAAACTATGGAATCCGGAAACCGCACCACAGGCAACGGTGACAAACAGGATTGGGAACATCGTACCGAGTGTCTCATTATTGAATCCCGTGTAAACCGGAAGATTCATGCTCGGATGAGCGACAAACAAGCCAACCACTGCACCTGCGATCATTCCGATAAACATAAATGTCGTCATGTAATCACGAGGCTGCTTCAAAAGCCACATTGGAAGTACCGCTGCAAAGAAAATATATACAAATGTAATGTAACTCCAGGTATCTTTGCTAAATTCCAATGGACAATTCATACCGATCACAAAGGAAAGAACGATGCACACGATACCAAATACGGCCTCTTTCCAACCGGACAAATTGAATTTTTTCTGAACCAGTCCGAAGATAACAGCAAATACCATAAACATTATTGACACCATACCGGCTGCTCCGTTTGTTGCTGCCGCTGGAGCTAATGTTCCCGGCTGCTCTACCGAATACGCATTGAATGTTCCGGCAACCATGTCGGCAAATGCTGCCGTTACGATCAAAGTAAACAGCCAGCAGAAAAGCAGGAAGATTTTTCGTCCAAATTTACCTATGTATTTTTCAATTACCATTCCCATGGATTTTCCCTGATTTTTTACGGATACATACAGGGCTCCAAAGTCGGTAACCGCACCAAAGAATACACCACCGATCAATACCCAAAGCAAAACCGGAAGCCATCCAAAGGCTGCTGCCTGAATCGCACCCGTGACCGGTCCCGCACCGGCGATGGATGAAAACTGGTGGCTGAACACAGTCCATCCATTGGTAGGTACATAATCTTTTCCATCATTGAATTTTACCGCAGGTGTCTCGGCTTTCGGGTCAATCCCCCATTTGTTTGCCAGCCAGCGTCCATACAATACGTAGGCAGCAAATAAAACAACCGCTGCAATCAATACGATAACTAATGTATTCATAATATCCTCCAATCCGGAGCGTCGCGCAAAAGCGCTCCTCTTTCTAAATATATTTTCATCGGTGCCATGCTATGCAAAAGAAAAAGCCTCCTTCTTTGCACGATAAACCTCATAAGATTTATCCTGCAAAGACGAAGGCTAAAAATGTATCCATATCACTTCCGCGTTACCACTCTGCTTGCCGGCATGCTGCTGTCGACCTCTCACTCGCCACCTGGTATAATTCTGTATACTGTCCAGAAGGCGCCTTTCTATAACGGTAAAGTCCCGGCTCGGACTACTCGGTACGATATTACGATACTCTGTACCTTTCCCCTGAGCAGCTCGCAGGTGAGGGCTTTCCCGTTCCTTGTTACTGTCTCTCACAAATAACAGCTTTCTGTAAGCGGTGATACGAGAAGTCATATCCTGTTCAAAGCATTTATCCGATGAATTGACTATATCTTAGACCCAATTTTTTTATTTGTCAAGAGAAAATTTTAATTTTTTCATCTATTGACAGAATCTTCCATGGGTGCTATGCTAAAATCAGAATAACGATTCAGGAGCTAACGTACGGGGATTTTCTGAATTAATTGTTACAGATTAGAAAAAGCACGGAGGATATCTTTATGAAACAAAAACAAACTCTGACAGTCCTTATTCTGATGATGTGTCTGGGAATTACATCCTGTGGACAGCCAGCTCAAACTACGCAGTCCCAAGCACCGGCGTCTACCGCCACGCAGACTCCCGCCTCTCCTTCAGCGACAAGAATCCCATCCGAACCAACGCCGGATCCTTCGTCCATGGATACAATTGATCTGTACGAGTATGACAGCATTGATCCAGCAAAAGGGGATACCCTTGCAGGAGATGATTTTTTAAAGAAATGTTCAGACGGAGATTGTCTGGTTGTTAATGAAAATGTCAAAAAAATCCTCCCCGCCACCCCGAAACAAAGTCCGGAGGAATCCGATTCCAATATGGTAGATCTTCTCCTTCTCCGTACCAGTGATCTGGATGTTGAGAGCATTGTCAACCTGTTGGATTTTGCGTCGCCGGATGACATCGTATGGTTTGATCACGGCAAGCGCAAATATTACTCCATTTTAGATGACAAACTTGGTGACTTTTTTAAAGACTATCTTCCGGATTTTAAACCCAAAAACGGATTTCTGATCTATAAAGGGACTTTATTATATTATTATGGAAACGCGAAAGATATTGTTATTCCAAATTCTGTAAAAAAAATTGCTGAAAATGCTTTTTCAAAAAACGAGGATAAGGTAAAACTAAATCGTATTGTCATTCCGGATTCGGTAAAAGAAATCAAATCTTTTGCCTTTTCGGGACGCCGTGTCAAAACCATGATTTTTGGAAAAGGCATCCGGAAAATAGAAGAATGTTCTCTCTGTGACACCATCGACACACTGATCTTTCAGGGAAAAACCGACAAGATCCTGAAAAATGGATTTGACGAACTTTTTTCCGAGGATTTTGATGACGATACCACGTTGGAATTTCCCAATGATTTTTCCGAAAGTTTTACCCTCTGTTATGCAGACGTCACCCCTTCCGGTTCGAAAAAAAATCCGGAATACCGTTTTGATGTTGAATGGGCGCAGGTAAAGGATGCAAATGGCTATGAAATAAAAACCGAAGGGATTACCAAAACGGTGGAAAAAGGAAAAAACCATGGTAAACTCCACATTCCCTCTAAAAGAGCAGCGAACGAAGATGCGGATTATTATGGCTCCATCTCCATCCGTCCTTTCCGCTATGTAAATGGTCAAAAACAATACGGAAGGACATACGAGACTTATTGCGAATACGAAACCGGCTGCTAGGTTTATCCTTCTTCCGGGCTGTATTTTACAATAATTTACATCTATTTGCTATGCAGTATATTGTGTTTTATAATAGATTATCAATGAAAAACTAAGAGAAAAAGAGGAACTTTTTATGAGCAATACCGAAAAACGTCCTAAATTAGATATGTTAAATGGAAGTATCTGGAATAAAATCCCACAATATGCACTTCCGGTTGCTGCAACCGGAATATTAGAACAATTATTTAATGCCTCCGATATTGCTATCGTAGGTAATTTTACCGGTTCCCAGAGTACCGCCTCTGTTGCTGCCGTCGGAGCAAACAGCCCGCTCATCGGTCTGATCCTGAATCTGTTTATCGGCATCGCCCTTGGTGCCAATGTCGTCATCGCCAATGCAGTCGGCAGAAAAGATAAAAAGCAAATTCATGATGCGGTACATACTTCGATCGTAGCTGCGCTTCTCGGAGGTGTACTGCTTGCCATCCTGGGAGAATTACTGGTTTCCACAATTTTACAGCAGCTCAATGTACCTGCTGAAGTTTTTCCTTTGGCACTTCGTTACATGCGCATCTACCTGATCGGAATGCCCGCCATCCTTTTATACAACTTTGAATCAGCGGTCTTCCGAAGTGTCGGAGAAACCAAAATGCCTCTGATTGCCTTGGCTTTTTCCGGTGTATTAAATGTATTGTTAAATCTGTTTTTTGTAATCGTATGTCACAGAAATGTAGATGGCGTCGCTATTGCTACCGTAATTTCCAATGTGGTGAGTTCCTGTTTTCTATTTTATAAACTGCTGAAAACAGATAAATTTATCCATGTCGATATCAAAGATCTGCGAATTGAAATGGCTACCTTCGGGAAAATCTTAAAAATAGGACTTCCTGCCGGCATCCAGAGTGCCGTTTTTGCCATCGCAAACATCGTGATCCAGGCTGCTATTAACAGTCTTGGAACCATCGTAATTGCTGCATCGAGCGCAGCCTTTAATATTGAAATCTTTGCCTATTACATCATGAATTCTTTCAGTCAGGCATGTACCACTTTTGTCGGACAAAATTACGGCGCAAGACAGATGAAACGCTGCAAAAAAACCCTTGCCTTATGTCTGATTGAAGATGTCATTGCTTCCGCTGCTGCCATCCTCATAATCCTATTTGTGGGCAAACAGCTCCTTGCCATTTTCAATCACGATCCACAAGTCATCGAACTCGGCTACACAAGACTTCTTCTTGTATTTACTGCCTACATTTTCAGTATGATGTATGAGTTGATGTCCAGTTATCTCCGTGGTTTTGGTATTTCACTGGTTCCTGCCCTGCTTACGATCCTCGGTGTATGCGGAGTCCGAATCGCATGGGTATATGGTGTATTTCCATCCAGCCGCACCTTCCGCACTCTTATGATGGCTTATCCGATCAGTCTTTCCGTTACGGCAGTCCTGATCTTTATCGCATTGATCGTTTACCGGCCTTCAAAGAAACTACTCTCTTAAGGCAATCCCATATTTTTCCAAATCCACCCGTCCATTTTCGACGGGTATACCGTCTTCTTCCAACAGTCTGGTCTGCCCGCCTTCCCCGCCAAAAGCAAATTCGCCGGCGAGTTCTCCTTTCCCGTTGACTACCCGGAAGCAGGGAATGTGCTCGGGATCCGGATTTTTGTGGAGAGCATTTCCGACCGCACGTGCCATCTTCGGATTTCCTGCCATCTGCGCAACCTGTCCATAAGTTGCCACATGCCCTTTCGGAATCTTTTTTACTGCCTCGTAAATCCGTTTTGTCGGACTATCGGTAATAAGGTCATAACTTTCTGCGATCATCTGCCGGACTTCTTTTTCCGGTATCGTTCCATCCAAAATAATTGTATTCCAATGTTCTTTGTTTTGATGCCAGCCCGGTATGACGGCGTCATAAGCTGCCCGCCAAAAATCTCTCGTCTCCGGATTCACCTTCACATTAAGCCAGATTTTTCCCTCTTTTTCATATGTCCACAAAAACGCCTTTTTTGACTTTTTTACTCGCACTAACTGCCAGTTCTGATCCCGGAATGGGGCATCCTGATAAGTCTCCGCAAAAGACAGCGCGTAATTCAATGCTTCCTCTCTTGTTTTCATGCTTTTCTCCTAATATTTCAATCTTTTATACAAAACAAATGCCACTGCACTTGCGGTCGTTTCCGCAATCCAAAAACAGTTCCAGACAGCCGGGCCGCCCAGCATGATTCCCAGCAGATACGCTGCCGGAATAATACCGATAATATAACGCAGCAATGAAATCACAAGGGACTGGCCCCCTTTTCCGAGTGCCTCCAGCATTCCACTTACCGTAACCGAAAGAGACGAAATAATAAATCCCATACAAATGATACGGATTGCCGCAGCTCCCTCAGCAATTGTCTGTGAATTGGTCGTAAAAAGCCCCATGAGATTTTTTGAAAATCCAAGGCAGATTCCCATTCCGGCTGCCATAATTGCAGCAATCATAATTAATGCCGTACAGAAAATACGTTTCACTCTTGCCGACTCACCGGCACCATAATTGTAACTGATGATCGGTCGGATCCCCTGAACGATTCCATTGGCAGACAGATAAATGAACGTCTGCAATTTATAATAAATTCCAAGTACCAGCACATACGTTTCGGAGTAAACGGCAAGGATTCCATTCAATGCCGTGATCATAAAAGATGGCAAAGCGAGATTTAATGTCGCCGGAATCCCTACTCCGTACATCTTCCGGCACAACCGTTTCTGTATCAGGTTTTTATGCCAGGTCATGCGGAAAGCCATCGGTCTCTTGACAAATATAATAATATATACTACAAGAGGTATTACCTGTCCGATTCCGGTTGCCAATGCCGCTCCCGCGATGCCCATTTTCGGAAAAAACCCAATTCCAAAGATCAGCATCGGATCCAGAATAATATTGACAACACATCCGCAAAGCATACTGATCATAGAGACTTTCATTCTTCCCTCTGCCTGAAAAATCTTTTCAAATGTAATCGCCACTACATTCGGAATGGTAAACGCAAAGACGATCCATGCATATTTTACAGCATCTTCCAATATCGGCTGCTGGTCCGTAAACATCCCTACAAAATAACGGGCAAATCCGATACTAAACAAGGTAAGCACGATTCCATGCACGATGCTGAGCAGTGTTCCGGAGGTCACCACATCATTGGCGTTTTTCCGTTCTCCGGCTCCCAAGTAAAATGCAGCTGCCGCATTGATTCCGATACCAAATCCTACGGCAATCGCCGTTTCCAATAACTGAAGCGGATATACCAGCGACAATGCTGTCATCGCCTGTTCACTGATCTGTGCAACAAAATAACTGTCAACAATATTGTAAAGAGAATTGACTAGCATCGACAACATCATCGGCAATGACATCGACAATACCAGCGGCAGAATTTTCTTCTCCTTCATAAATGTTTGTTCCATGGTACAACTTCCTCCTGATTCCTTCGTTTCGTGAATCTTGTGAAACAACGAGTGATCTACTGCTCAATCAACAAGACACGCATTCTTCGCGCCTTCGGTGCTCATCATCGTGACAGTCGTCACATAATCGCCCAAACCTGCTGTGGGTTTTGTGCAAGCACAACCCACGACAGGTTTGGGCGATTGCGTGTCTCGTTGTTTCACGAAAAAAAACACACCATCCGGATAGACTCCTGATGATGTGACGAAAAGTAAACATGTTCGTTTAGAAAAATTCACATAAGTTTTAGGAGACTATTGTACTATAGTTTGGATGAAAATTCAAGCCTTTTATTTTATATTTGTCTTTCTATTCTTGTTCTTTTGCACTTGCTATTTTATCAAGCAATTCTACAATTTCCTCTTTCGTATAATTTGTCTTTTCTCCTTGTGTAAAAAACAGACGCAATTCATATAAAGTTGACATCTTTATCGATTTCATTTCTTTTTCTGTCATTTCGTCCATTCCTTTCCACCGCCTTTCTATACGTTTAGTATAGCGGTTTTCACGCTTATTTGCAAATGCATTTTTCTATTTATGTCTTTTTTTGTAATCCTGCTCAATCTCCTCCGACCAGCCTGTTCCAATTGCCTGTGCCATCATACAGGGAAGTTCTGCTCCGCGCGCTCTCGTTATCGTTTCTCCCAGTACATCGTAGTTCTTTCTTCGTCATACACCACTAAATATACCATCATTTCACTGTGAAGCAAAAAGCTGCTCAATACTTTTATCGCCGTCTGTACTCCAATCTGTTTTGGAAAACCATAGAATCCGGTTGAAATAAGTGGAAATGCTACACTTTTAAATTTCTTTTTTTCTGCCAGATGCAGACATTTTTGTTGATATCCATTTTTTTGCTGTAAATTATTGTAATGGCTATTGAATTATGATAAAATGAAGCATGCTGATACCTGTGCAGCCATCCGGCTTCACTTGGTGACATAGTATAATAACCCAAACACATAATATTAGGAGGGATCTTTATGAAACAATACTTTCAACTACTTGCACTTACACTTATTTTCTGTACCGGGTGTGGGGCACAACAGCCATCTACAAACACTTTAACAGACGCCGTTTCGCCTTCTGCCATTGTGTCGGGTGCTGCCGTCACCCCGGAAGCAGTTACCGCCACAGGTCCAGCAGCCCTTCCACAAAATACTGTGAATCCAACTGTATCAACAAGCAAAACCCATACAAAAAATGGTTATGAAAACACCATTTTTACTACCAAAAATTATGTCTATTCTACCGATGGAGAAGGTATTCTTCAGGCACCTATTGTAAAATCAAAAACCGGCGCTTTTTCTTATCCGAAGAAAGGGAACCATTACGTGATAAAACCGGACACGAGTATGACCATCGAAGACATGTATGTCACAGACTCTTACCTATACCTTGTCGAATACGATACCGACTACACCAATCTTTGGCGCATTCCTTTTCGCCGGTCCGGTACAAAGGAAATATTGCGCTGGGAAGACCGCGAGAAAGTATGCAAATTGGAGGATATTATTAAAAAAGATTCACCCGGCATTGACTGGGAAGATTTTCTTTATGCCGAAGATGATAAAATAATATTTTCCTCTGAAAACAATTGCATTTATGCAATCAACTTGGACTCCGGAAAAATTTCGAGACCTTTCAAGGACGTCGGTTCTTACATTGTTGTAGACGAATATGGTGTGCCGCGAAAATATGACGACACAATTTTTCTTCTTTGCAACAAAGACCTTTATCGTATGTCGGTAAATGACTTTTCTGTAAAAAAAGTCTGTAAAAAAGTAACCCGCCTCTTTTATTATGCGCCGGAAGAAGAGGTTCCTGTCTCCCTTTTTCCGACTACTGTTCACAAAAACACATTGTATTTTCTAAAAAAAGATGGAATTTACGGTTACAATATGAAAACAGAAAAAACAGCACAAATTGTTTCCGTGACAGACATTGAAACCCTTTTATCGGGAAAGCGAAACGGCTTCCAAAAAGACATCATTGAAACTTGGAATGTTTATCAATTCTTTGCATTGAAAGGCCGCATTTATGCGATACTTAACGCAAATCAACTCACTTATTCGTCCAGAGATGACGAAAATTACGTCTATGATGATGATTTTGATGAGGATTACAAAACCTATGACTATAAATTATCTGTCGTAAGTTTTCGTGCCTCTGATGGAAATGATCTACGCTACGAAACACAAATGAATACGTTTCTTCAGGAAAAATTAGCCAAACCTTATGAATGCACCGACTACGAGCGGCTTAATTATTGGACCGTCGATACCGGTACCCCACTGTGTCCGGTTGGGAAAAGCCAATGGATCATCGAATTTCCTACACAGTTTCAAGAAGAGGATAAACGGTACAAAAGTGACTATTATCTCTATGATGTTCTTACAGGAAACTCTACGAAAATAGAAAGCCGTGAAGGGCAGCAAATGAAAGAATATAAAGTACGTTTCAAATCTTACAATGGTTTTTGCTAAAAAACAAGCCCCCTTCAGAGGGCTCGATCTCTGAAGGGGGCTTATTGAATGATTATCCTTCAATTGCGATATAATTTTTACCAGCAACTGCTTTGTCTGTCTTTTTCGGAATCTTCAATTGCAAGATACCATTTTCATACTTCGCCGAAATCTCATCCTGGGTAATTCCCTCACCGATGTAAAAGCTTCGGCTCATGCTGCCGGCATAACGTTCTTTACGAATGTACTTACCGGTCTTTTTATCTTTTTCATCTTTGTCCAAACCTTTTGCTGCCGAAATGGTGATATAACCATCATTCAGTTCAGCGGTTACTTCATCTTTCTTGAAGCCAGGCAGATCAATGTCAACCTCATACGCATCATCTGTCTCGCGGACATCTGTCTTCATCATGTTCTTTGCATGTTTTCCATAAAGAGGATCTTTCGCCGGAAACATAGCCTTCTCAAATTCCTTACCAAATGGAAAATCATCCATCCAATCATCAAACAAACTCTCTCCAAAAATACTAGGTCTTAACATAAGTCATTTCTCCTTTCCTTCTTGTAACAAGTGTCGGAAATATGGGTTCCTGCAAAACACCATAGGCACTTAGACTTTTGTATTATTAGCACCATCAGAGAAATCTGAAGTGTCGATTGTTAAATTTCGATTCGGATCCGGGTTCCTTTTCGTAACCCCTTTCCTTATCGTTAACTATGTTATACCACTAATCGTTAGCACTGTCAAGAGGTGAGTGCTAATTTTTTTGTGTTTTTTTTGTGTCCTTCTATAAATGCCGAAATTTCGTTATGTTCACATTACATTACTTTCAAAGTAACCGATCTCTTGCAATATAGCATCTAGTATTTTTGCATTTTTAATCGAAAAATCAGCTGTCACAACAGGGGTCTCGCCTTCGATTATGCATCTTCCCAACTGCTCTATTTCTAATTGATAATTATGTGGGCAGTATACATTTCGAATCTGCTCTTTTCCTTCAATAATCAACGTATAGGAAGCATTTCCCTCTTGGTTAAATTCCGTATCGGATTTGATGTCGCCTTTTGTTCCGTGAATATACAATCTATCATAACGATGCGGCTTATCTTTTTCAAAAATCATCCCGCATGTTATCGATGCACGTACATCATTTTCATAATTTAACAATGCAGCTGTATATACATCAACGCCATTTTCATCATACTGTGCCATTGCTTTTACCCGGGATGGCATATCTTCCAAAAGTTTTAACAGCATACTTGTATTATAACAGCCAAGATCATAAACTGCACCCCCATAATTTTCTTTGTGCAGACGAATGTTGCTCTTATCATAATATGAAGTCAAAAACTGAGATTCAATATAACGGATTTCTCCAATTGTTCCTTCTTCAATTTCTTTTTTAAGTGCTGTAACAAAAGGACTGTGAAGGTAGGCATATGCTTCCATTAAAAATACCCCCTTCTCTTTTGCTGCCTCAAAAAGTTCTGCTGTTTGTTTGGGTGTCGGCGCCAATGGTTTTTCGCACAGCACATGCTTTCCTGCTGTAATAGCTTTTTTTACCCATTCATAATGAAGATTATTGGGAAGCGGAATATAAACTGCCTGCACTTTGGGGTCTGACAAAAGTGCTTCATACCCTTCGTATGCTTTTTCAAACCCAAACATATCTTTATAATCTTCTGCTTTTTTCAAGCTGCGCCCTGCAATTCCATACCGTTCACAATTTTCTGCCTTCTGCATTCCCGGTATGCTGCAATCTCTGGCAATTCCTGCTGTTCCTAAAACTCCCCATCTTATCTTTTCCATTTTTTTCCTCCTTAGCATTTCAATCCCGCTTTTTTCAGCCATTTTCGATAGCTTTTCATTTTTCCGGCCGGCACATAAACCGATGCTTTTCTCGGAATTCCACGAAAAGCATTCTTCCCAATATTCTTTTTCTTGAGATACATACTCTGAATCTTTACCGTTTTTACTTTGCGGCAGCCGGCAAACGCGTTCTTGCCGATTCCCGTGACACGATAATGGATTCCTTTGTATTTTACATAATTTGGCACTGTTATTTTTTTGATCTTCTTTGAGTTGCTGCCCATGCAGGTGACATCAAAGATACCCTTTTTCGTATTGACGGCATTGACCCGGTAACGAAGTCCTTTTGCCTTAAATAAAGAACCTTTTAACAGATACGAATACGTTATCTTTCTACCATATTCTGTGTCCTCATTCTCATTGGAACCTTCATAATAAAGATTCTTCTGTTCCGATTTACCGGCACTGCTGCTATTGTCATTGGAACTATTCTTTTCATCTTCCAGCGAATATTTTACGATGTGGGAACGTTCTCCACACCGACGGCAGTGAATGGACTTTTCGCCCTGCGTCGTCGCCGTCGCCGGGATATCAATCGTGAAATCCGACTCCCAATCATGTCCCAGTGGCTGCAAATAGGTATCTATGAGCAAAATGCCTCTCTTCCCAGCTGCGTCTGCATACACATTGTCGCAGTCCCGGCAAATATAATATTCGATATTTCCCGGCTGAGTACATGTCGGTGCCTTTGCTTCAAATTTCTGCATATCGTGTTCATGTTCTGCATCCGTTTCCGGACGAACTGTCGCTCCGGATATTTTTTCAATGTTGTAATAATCCCTCGCATTTTTCGGAGTTAGTATCGTGAAATCTTCGGTTCCAGCTCCTTTCCAAGCGTCCTCTGCTGCCTCTGGTGCTATCTTTGCCTTAAATTTCATTCCTTCCAGGGCGGTACAGCCGGCAAATGCTTTGTTTCCAATATTGGTAATTGTTTTTGGCAATGTCACATAGGTAAGTTCTGTCTGATCAGCAAATGCATTGGCGTCAATAACCGTAACTGTATAAGCCATATCTCCCATCACAACCTCTGCCGGAATGTTCACTTTACCGGAAATCTTCTCCCCCGGTTTCGCACAAACATGTATCGTCACATTGCCGGAAAGGTCTTCTTCCTTTGTATAACGCACTCCATCTATTTCGATGTAAAGAATGTCTCCGCACCTTTTGCACGTTCCTCCGGCATACTGATGTCCCATCGCCGGAATGACTGTCTGTTTCTCCAGCACCTCACCACACTTCGAGCAATGACTTCCCTCTGTCACACCGTCTCTGGTACAAGTAGCTGCAACTGCTTCATCAATGACCACCTCGTGAATATGCGATACTTCTCCTGTTTTCTGAATCGTAAAATCTTTTCGAATCGTACCATGGAAAAGCCCCTTACCGGAAATTACCGCTGTCGCCGTTCCGGCATTGACATTCTTTTCATAGGAAATCGTATAATCAATACCCTGCTCCAGCACCGTGTCTTTTCGGTAAGATACTGTCACTTCCGGCTTACAGGCATTTCCATCATAGATAAAGGCGTCTTTTGACAAGCTGACATCCATATCCGAAATGTCCTGACTTCCTTCGCCACCGACACGCAGCATAAAGGTCTGCTTAATGCGCGGATTGTACTTCGGATATACACTCAATTTCGTGATTCCTTCCGCCAAAATCTCAAAATGGTCGTATGGTGCATTATTGCTCGCCTTTTCCGGTGCTGCTGCCACTTCTTCATTTGTGGATTCCATTACCATATCCTGATAATCCGGGTCTCCATCACTCGCCTGAATCCAACAGTATAACAGGGATCCTACCGGGTTGCTCGTCGGAAAAACCGTCGAATAACTGGAGATAGAACTTGTGCTGTTTCGCCAATACAATTTCATATTTGTCGGCGGAGTAATACGTATCGTATCGCCGCACACGGAACATTTTCCGGTGCTTTTTCCCTCGGAATCTGCCTCTCCATAAACATAATCATGTGCTTTTTTCGCCACGACTTCTTCTATCGTATTCTGGCAAGTGGCACAATAATATTGTTTTTTTCCTTCTTTCGTACATGTAGATTCCGTATACAATGTCATTTTTCTCGGATGATTACATTTTACTGTGATTTCTTTTTGCGCTACGATCGTGTCCCCGGATTTTGCCGTAATGGTAACCGTTCCATTGGTAATTCCTGTCACCAAACCATCCTGCGTCACCGTCGCCACCGCCGGATCCGATGAAGTATAGGTAACATCTTCCATTGACCACACATTACGAATTGCATTGTTTCTTCGAAGTTTCACACGTGGCGTCACCGTCGTCGTTCCATTTGTAAAAATCTGGTCATCCCCGTCCAGATACGTTTCCTGTATATAGTCATTTGATACTTCGATCTTCTGCATCACATCTTCCGGTGCTTCCATCATTGTCTCATCCAAATCCGATTCTGTGGAAAACTCTCCTGCCATTGTTGCCGGATACGGAGCAGCCTCTGAATAAAAACCGCCAAAACCAACATAGGTATACTTCGGGTTGATCATACTTTTATAATGACCGGTTTCCTCACTGAAATCCTGTTTTACCCAATATTGTTTTTCACTGTACCAAAGCAGAATTCCTTCAATCATATCCTTTACATAATAATAAGCAAGATCTTCGGAAGAAGAACTTATCCCATTACTGCCAATGGAAAAAGTATCCTTTTCATTCAAACGGTCATGTCCGGAATCCATAAACCGGAATGCAATTCCCGCTTCTGCCGCACGGATACGTGCAATATACTCCAGATCACTCGACCATTTCAAGGGAACATAATCCGATGGCTGAAGATATCTGCCGGAATCCCTCGGATCCCGTATATTTCCTGCTTCACATGCTTCTTTTCGAATTTCATTGATCTTAGCAAGTGCTTCCTCCGCCTGTGCAAAATAGGATCCATATACACCAACCAGTGTACATCCTTCCGATGCCTCTGTCACATTTGTTTCCAATACTGTCTGTGTTTTCGCTCCTGCCACATTCGCCGGTACAATAAGCGAAAATACCAGCAATCCGGCAAGAATCCTCTTCCTAATTGTTTTCTTTTTCATTTTCATCACTCCATTCATATGTACTAGTTCTGTTCCTTGTCTCCCAGCACTTGCATGATGTCTTCTAAAAACTCTGTTTGGTCACGCCATCTTTGAATGTCTCTGGCAACCACAAAGGCAATCCCAAAAACTATTGCGAGAATGGCAATTCCCGCTTCCTCTATTGAAAATTTTTCTTTCCATGGTACCACTTCAAAATATGCCGTCGCCGCCAGCACCACAAGCGGTATGGAAATTATTTCCACTTGTTTTTTCAGATTTTCAATGTCTCTCTTCTTTTGAACCAGAAAATGACAGAAATCCTCGTTTTCTTTCTGCTGCTCATAGTTTTTCTGAATCCTTGCCTTCCAATCCGAATACTCCGTCACATAGAGGATTCCATCGTCTTTCGCATCCTGTTTTCTCATCTTTTTATAAATATTGTATTCTGCCAGATAGTCAAATCCATACGCGTTATTCTTTGCTTCCATGCGCTTCTGATAAATTTTATTTACTATTTTACTAAAAATGGCAAATAGAATTACTCCCACTGCACATACCACACAAAAAATCAAAACCTTGAAAAGTGCGGCGCGGTAAATGCCAATCCAAAAACCGGCAACGCCCCCCACGGCACACCATACATATTTTGAATTTTTATACGATTTAATCTTATTTAAAGTATCTTGATTCATAGACACCTCCTTTATTCCCACGTCTTCCACACATCCGGCTGATATCCCAGTGTCGCCTGTCGGCCATTGCGAACGATCGGAATTTTTAAAATCTGCGGATTTTCAAGTATCTTATCCAATTTATCCTCTTCCGCAATATACGTCACCAACGCAAGAGCATCCCGGTCCTTACATTCTTTGTTAATCATACCTTCCAATCCGCCATTGACGGCTGCCACCGATCGGAATTCGCCTTTGCTTAGTGTCTTTTCCCGCAGATCAATGTATTGAAACCGGATTCCCCGTTCCTTGAAAAAACGCTGTGCTTTTTTCGTGTCATTGTCTTTTTTACTGCCAAAGATTTGGATGTTCATACCTACCTCCTATATTGGATTATTTCACGATAACAATAACTGTCTTCGTTATTCCATAACACTTTACTTTTATTTTTGTCTGCCCCTTCTTCATGCCTTTTAGCATTCCCTTTTTGGTAACTGCTGCAATCTTTTTATTCGCGGAAGCAAACACAACTTTCGTTGTTGGACGGACTTTAACAATAATACGAGCCTTTTTTCCTTTTTTGACCTTTATCATCTTTTTCGCCACTTTAAATGTTGGTTTCTTTACAACAATCCTGCACGTGCTCTGATAACCATCTGCACTCGCAGTAATCAAAGCAGTTCCTGCTTTTTTTGCTGTTACCCGGCCATTTTCATCTACAACTGCCACTTTTTCATTGTCAGATGTATATTTCACTACACTTTCTGTATCAGCACTAAGCTGTATGATTTTTTTCCCTTTTGTATACAATGTGACAGATGTCTTGTTCAATGTAAATGCCCGCGGTTCACTAGTTCGCGGCAATGGTGTTACCGTTGGTAGCGTTGGAAGTATTACAGGTGTGGCATCGGGTGTTGAGCTTGGTACTTCTGTCGCAGCCGGAGTTGGAACCGTTGGCGTCGGCACCTGCGTTGGCGCTGTTGTTGGCGCTACGGTTGGCGTTGCCGTCGGTGTCATGGTTGGCACTGTTGTCGGCGTCATGGTTGGCGTCGGCACCTGCGTTGGCGTTGGCGTCGGCGTTGGGGTTACTGTCGGAATCGGCTGCTCTTCACCCACCAAAAGCACTCGCGATATACTCTTGCCGGTTTTCGAATGGGTCAGCGTCAATGTCAGTTCACCCTTACAGTTCTCCCAGTCGTATATAGATACAAGCACCTGATTATATTGGCTTTGCTCCTCGTTAATACACTCCTCATCCCAACTGCAGAAAGCCGCTTCCTCTAAATCAACCGCTTCCCCGTTTTCCTTCGTCAATGCCAAATCGTAATCATAAAAAAGTTCCTCAAACGTTGGCTTATAAACCGTACCATCTGCCTTTTTAAATTCAACCGGATAATAATATTCTTTTCCCTGCTGACTGATCACAGATTTTTTATCTGCATCTCCAATCCAATAAAAGTCATCTGCGTCCTCATTTTCCAGTTTTCCAATAATCCAGGAATATATTTCTTCGGTTTTCTTTTTATTTAATTGAAAATTTGTATACTGCGTGCCCTCAATTGTAAAATTCCCACTCGAAGAGGCCTTTGCCTGTATGTAACAATGATTCTCCACAAATCTCGCCATATATTCTGAGCCATTTACGTTTAATTTTGTTAGACCATAGACTTCTCCTTTTATCTCAAGTGTAGTATCATTTCCAACCAAAACGGAACCACATGTTTGATCCTCGCCGGCTACCGTTACACCGGTAAAATTGTTTGCAACACTCGGATTCGTTGACATTTGTCTGAGATCAAGCACCGCATTTTTCTCACAAACGACGTTATTTACGTTAAAATCCGCTTCCTTAGGAAGCGTGATCCGCGACTTTTCTGCCATCGTGAGATTATTGATACCGGAAAATGACAAGGTATCAATATGAGCCCCCGCTTTCACATTGACATTCAACTCACCTATCAGATCCGTCTTGTCAAAATCCGTTACATTACTATCTTTTCCCAGTGTAACATTTACATTTCCTGTCAATGTATGACCATCGGCACCCGCTGCATGAATCTCCGTATCTACCAATTTGGAATCCAGTTCTATATCCACTTTGTCTTGTTCGGAATCACGATAATAATCTCCTGCATAAATTGCAGCTATCTTAGTCTGGGATATGGGATTGACCACTTTAATCGTTGTGTGGCTTCCCATCTTTCCTTCCTCTCCCTGGTACGCGCCACCGCTGATCAATGGCCTCACATCGTCCTGCAATGTACTGGTTCCTACTCTCGTATCTACCGCATCCAACACCAGCGTATGTCCCGCCGCATAAATTGTTGTCCCACGTGCATTTCCTGCCTGCGGCACCATTTGCAGCCACATATCACGAAACGTAACGTCCGCTCCCAGCTGAATCATACTGCGTATTTTCAAACCTGCTGACGTATCTGAACCAACAATCGTGATATCTTTATCAATAAATAATGGTTTCGGAGATTTGTCTTCGTACGTCTCGTATTTGGTGTAAGAGACTTCACCCACAAGTACAAGTGTCTGTCCCGTCTGAATCTGCTTCAAGGCCGTACGTATATTTTGATACGGTCTTTGGGCGGTTCCGTCACCTTCCGTAAGACTGCCTTCTCCATTTTCCACATAAACCTTAACTTCATCTGCTGCATCCGCCGCCTTAATGCCCATTGGAGCAGCTTGGTTCATAATTAACACTAAAATCAATAATAATACACTTACTTTTTTTCTCATATCACACTTCCTTTTCTGGGGTTATAAGTTTACTTTGCTTCAATGTATCAATCAACAGCGCATCCGCAGGCAGCCAATCAACAGAATCCAATTCTTCTCTTGTCAGCCATCTTGCCGCCTCATGCTCTTTCAACACCAAGTTCCCTGACTCAATTTCTGCCAAAAAACAATCCATCGACAAATGGAACGTAGGATAATCATATTCTATCGTATCAATAAGACTTCCCACCTTGATTTTGGTATCAAGTTCTTCCTGTATTTCTCGTTTGAGTGCCTCTTGCGGCGTTTCTCCCGGCTCAATTTTTCCACCGGGGAATTCCCAGCCGCCTTTCATATCTCCGTACCCTCTTTGGGTAGCAAAAAGTATTTCTTTGCCTTGTTCATCGACAGCTTTTATAACCGCCGCCACTACACGTATCGTCTTCATATCGTACCTCTATTCATTCACAAAATACTGATAAATATCTTCTCTCACCGGATGACTCATTTGAAGTTGAAAATTCATAATGGGAAGAAATCTTCCTTTGTCATCCTGAATCCGGGTCTGCTCCCAAGCAGCCGGCATCACTTGTCCCATGTAATAGAAATCCGTTCCTTCTCCATCGCTTTTCTTGATGAACAAAAGAACTTTCAAACCACTTTCCTCAGCATGAATCAACTTTTGTGATTCTACACTATCCAATGATACACGACTCCGAGTCATCCAGCTAAAAATCTGATTATTTACAAATGCATCTTCATACATTGTGCTCTTTGCAATATCCTCTTTTTTGTGATACGTCACAAAAATCGGACATGTATCATATTTAATCTTATAACCATAAACAGTCGAACTTTCATCCTTTTCCCAATTCAACAAACGGCATATGTCCTTACGTGAATATTTTTGATACAATGACAGTCCAAGATCATCCATCTCTTTTTGGTATACTTCACTATATCTTCGAATTCCAAGTTCTACTATATCTTTCATTTGCCGGATAAATTCGGATCCCCGGATTCTCACATAATATAAAAATGTCCGAGAGATAAATTGATCTTTTTCTTCTGTCAGTATATCTAATTGACTGTATTTTTTTCGTTCAGACTGCGTATTAATAAATTCTCCTTCAAGAACATGAACAGCAGACTCAAACGATTTTTCAGACATTTCCATATTATAATCCTGCCGTAATTTTATCTCCATCTGTTTCTTATTAAATCTTCCCTCTTGCAATAATTGCTGCAGCATAATAAGTTCATAAATACGTTTTCCATTTGCCAGATTCTGGGATACAAATTCCAGACAGGCTTCTTCCCTGTCCGTCATTTCTCCGCTATACTCCTTATCAATCATTTTCAAAAAATGATAATAATTTCCTGCGTATTGAATCAAAAGTAACGGATCGACTTCCCCCTGCGTATAAAAATCGACTATACTTGGAATTTTTCCAAGTCGGTCTTTTACCTCAAAATATTTTGCAGACAACATTTTCTTTGTCGTCCTTAAGCCATCGATGGATTCATATATTTTCTTTCTGCTAATTTCATCAAAATGAATCGTACTTGCACCGGGAATAACGCGGCCGCCTTCCCTCAAATATCTTCGGATATTATCTTTATTATAGCTTCTGTCTCCGGATAGTGCAATTGGAATCATGAAATTATTTTTATAATTTCCAATAAAATCGAGAATTACAACATATTCCTTCCCCTCTGCTTTTCGGAGGCCACGCCCCAACTGCTGAATAAATACGATCGGCGATTGAGTTGGGCGAAGCATAATTACTTGATTTACTTCAACAATATCGGTTCCTTCCGAAAAAATATCAACGGTAATCAAATAATCAAGGTAGTCATCGTCTTCCGACTGCACATCCATCGTCAAGCGTTCAATCGCACGTGCTCTCTCCTCTTCGGAATCCGCACCACTCAACGCCATCGTTCTCCAGCCATGTTCATTAAATTTGCGGGACAGTTCCCTTGCCTCTTCAATACGGCTGCAAAAGATCAAGCCTTTCACACGTTCTCCGGAATATCCAAAATATTTTGCCTGATCCATAACATACTTAACACGCTCATCGCTTGTAAGATATCGGAAGTTTTCCAACTGTTCTTCCTTAGTTTTCCCCTCATCCGAAATCATATGAAGATCGGTAATTCCAAAATAATGAAACGGACAAAGCAAATCCTCCTCCATCGCTTGCTGCAAACGAATTTCGTAAGCTATGTTATGATTAAATATCTCATAAATATTTCTTCCTTCTACATTGTCATCCCGCTTATCCGGCGTCGCAGTCATTCCCAATGTAAATTTCGGGGTAAAATAGTCCATCACCCGCTTAAAACTCTCCGCACTTGTATGATGTGCTTCATCATAAATACATGCTTCAAAATATTCTTTTGGAAACTTTTGTAAATTTTCCATCTTGCTCAACGTCTGAACCGTAGCAAATACAAAATCCGCTTCATAATCATGCTGATTACCGGAAACAATCCCGGCTCGTATTTTGCTTCCAAACACCTTTTCAAAAGAATTCTTAGCCTGCTTTGCAATTTGATTTCTATGTACTAAAAATAAAACTCTTTTAAAGCCAAGTTCTCGCATCGCAAATGCAGAAGCATAGGTTTTTCCGGTTCCGGTGGCAGAGATCAAAAGTGCCCTGTCATTTCCCTGTTTTATAAGTTTCAGCAATTCATAAATAAACGCCCGCTGCATAGAATTTGGTTTTAAAGAATAGGCTTCAATAGACGGAACCGATTCCCTTTTCGCAATTTCTTTTTGCTCGGAAACCATCTTTTCGAACAATTTTTTCTCTTCGAATCTCTTCCGATATTCTTCAATAAATTCGTCATATTCTTTTGTACACTCTTCTGCATTCCATATCCGCTCAAATTCCGTCACAATATCTTGTATCATTTCACCCTGACCGGTGGAAACCATCTTCGTATTCCATTCCATATTTTTTGTCAAAGCATCTTGCGTCAGATTCGAACTTCCTATGATAAAATGATATTCTTCCTCTTTTTGAAAGATATATCCCTTGGTATGAAAGCCACTTCCGGCACGTTCTGTTTGATACATGCGAAGCTGCACATTGGAGAGACCTGCCAATGTGTCCAATGCCGACGGATCACTAAAGCACAAATAATCTGTCGTCAAAATACGGCCCTTTATCCCCTTATGTTCCAATTCCTTCAACGTCTGCAAAAGCGGCGTAATACCGCCTCTTGTAATAAACGCTACACTGATTGCGAATTCATCACAATGACGCAATTCATCCTCAATTGCCGAAAACACCTTCTGTCCCTTTTCATTGTCATTGTAAACAAACTGAGGGCGATATGCTAAATTAGAGTTCTCCGTCGCATCTATAAACGCTGTATTTAATCCCTTTTTCAATTCTATGATGTTTGTGTTCATTATTGTTTCTCCCGGTTTAATTATGGTACTATGATTTCACTCAACTATCTAAAACCATAATACCATAAAAAAGCGCTTGATAAAAGCATTATTTCCGCTTCTTTCATTTTCGGATTACAAAATATATTCCGATAAAATTCTTCCAATCTTTCCAACATCTACAGCTTCCTTAAATAATAGGAAGTTAAAAAAAAGAAAAGCATCACTATAATGCTTTTCTTTTTTCTCAGGATCTTACCCCACTATCTTTTTAAACTCCTGCATTGCAAATCCATCTGTCATTCCAGCAATATAATCTACAATGGCCCGTACCAGAATTCTTCGCTTTTCAAATAAAACAATATCATCTGAATTTAGGTTTCCTTTTTTATTGTCTATATATTCTTTTATTTCAACTTCGTCTAGCTCATGCTTCGTTATTTTTCTTATTTCCTCATTAACGATTTCAACATTTGAATCCTCTAAATTTATTGCACTTTCTGCAACTGCTCTATTTTTATGTTTAAGCATTTGTATAAAAATCCCATGTATAGTTCCACTATGTAACAATCTTGGATTGTTATAATAACTTCTAAACAAATGCTGCACAACCTTACTCGCATTATAATCTGCCCGGGCAACCTCACAATTACAGATAACCTTTTTCTGAACAACTTTTTCTAAATAATCATTTACTTTCTGAATATCTTCCGGAAAGCAAATAACTTTATTTTTAAACTTCCCATTGTCCTTTTGCATCAATTGCTCATCGTTCATATTTTGTTTTGAATGGTCAATCACTTTCTCCACAAAATAATTAACAATTATCGAAATCACCCTCGCAACTTGTAATCTCTTTTTATCAATTATTAGGCGCTCTTTATTGTCAAGCGCATTCAATTCCTTGCTTATTCTTTCACTTAATTCCTTGCATTTTGCTATTTTCAAACGATCCATATACTCTTCTATGCTCATTACTCCCGAAATTATTGCATCATCTACATCGTGACTTCGTTGTGCAATTTCATCAGCGATTGCCACAACTTGTCCTTCTAAAGTAGAACAAATTTGTTGTTCTTGATTTAAATCAATTTCTAACTGATCCAAATATGCTTTAGGTATAAAATCTTCAATATTTATTTCCTTTTTTAATTTAGTAT